>FWPU01000900.1_pt1 | contig 93661 bp, 85 predicted proteins | sample 2228361 | NCBI WGS metagenome assembly FWPU01 (sample SAMEA103939777, study PRJEB20133) | metagenome
CCTTGCCCCATCCCCGTCGGGTCTCCACTTACTAAACCCACGCGCACACGCACCGGCAACCGCCTTTCCCGCGCGTCATGCGAAATTCCTGAGCGCTCCGGCGGCGCGTTTGCCCTCGGGCGTCCGCCAGGCTATACTCCCCATGTGACGCTCGGAGCGTGAAGATCCGCGCAGCCGCCGGTCCATGCGAATCGCCGTTGTAACTCCGCTGTTTCCGATCGCCGGGGAACCGCAGCGCGGTATCTTCATTTATCAAACCGTACGTGAGCTGGCGCGATTGGCCGAGGTGCGTGTCTTTTGTCCGGTGGCCGTGTATCCGCGCGGGAAATGGTTGCGCCCCACGAGTTACAGGTATGTCCGCCCCGACGCCGGCTTTGCGCCTCAGGGAGTCGAGACGACATACTTCGAGTATCCGACCGTGCCGGTCATCGCCCGGCCGCTGAACGGACGCTCGAGCGCCATCAAGCTGGCGCCTCTGCTCGACGAGTTTCGCCCTGACATCGTGCTGGCGTACTGGGTCTATCCCGAGGGTCGCGGCGCTGTGCTGGCGGCTAGAGGAATCGGCGCGCCGGTGATCCTCGGAGCGCGCGGCTCCGACGTCCGGCGGCCCCCGGATCCCTGGAGCTTCCGCCTGATGCGAAGGACGCTGCGCCAGGCCGACGCCGTCATCACGGTGAGCGAAGAGCTGCGGCAGCGCTGCATCGCACTCGGCGTGCCCGCCGCGCACGTGCACACGATCCCCAATGGCTGTGACGCCGCGATCTTCCGACCGCACGGGAAGAGTCTGATGAGAGCGGAGCTGGGCTTGTCGCAAGATGCGGAAATTGTGCTGTTCGTCGGGCGGCTGGTCCCTGTCAAGGGGATTTCCGACTTACTGGAAGCCGTGAAGCGGTTGGCCGAGCGCCGCCCCCGTCTGCAAGCGGCGCTGGTGGGCGATGGCCCCCTGCGCGCGCACGTCGAAGCGCTGGTCAACCAGTTCGGCTTGGAGGGCCGGGTGCGACTCCCCGGCGTGCGCCCCATCCAGGAGATCGCGCAATGGATGGCGGCCTGCGACGTGCTCTGCCTGCCAAGCCGCTCCGAGGGTTGTCCCAACGTCGTGCTCGAAGCGATGGCTTGCGGGCGTCCGGTGGTGGCCAGCGCCGTGGGAGGAGTGCCGGAACTGGTTGCTCCGGAGTGCGGCATCCTCGTGCCTCCCGCGGATCCGGCGCGGCTGGCTGCGGCTCTCGACGAGGCACTCGATCGGCAATGGGACGAGACCGCAATTGCGCGGCGCGCGCAACGCGGGTGGGATCAGGTGGCGGCCGAGACGTTCGAGATCTGCCGGCGCGTCCTCAACCGATCGCGCCGCGCGGGCTGAACCACCGGCGAGCAAAGGTTAGGCCAGGCACCCCAGATCCGCCGCGAGCCGCACTGCGATTCAGCGACCGAGAAGCGGCTTGACGGCTTCCCAGACCGCGGCGGCGACCGTCTCCGGTGCTTGACGGGCGTCCACTACGTGGAAGCGATGAGGTTGGCGCGCCGCCATCGCCAGGTATGCATGGCGTACGCGGTCGTAGAACTGCGCCGCCTGCTCATCCATCCGATTGGCCTGACCACGCTCCCGTGCCCGCGCCAGAGCGGTTTCCGGATCCATGTCCAGCAGCACCGTGAGATCCGGCTCGAGATCGGCGCAGGCGATCCGGTGCAATGAGCGCACGGCCTCTTCGCCCAGCTCGCGGCCGTAACCTTGATAGGCCAGCGTCGAATCCGTGAAACGGTCGGCCAGCACCACAGCGCCCCGTGCCAGGCCTGGCCGGACCACTTCGACCAGGTTCTGCGCGCGCGAAGCGAAGTACAGCAGCATCTCCGTGGTGGGAGCCATTTCTTGATTGGAGGCGTCCAGCAGGATCCGCCGGATCTGTTGGCCGATGCGCGTGCCCCCCGGCTCCACCGCCACCACGACCTCGCGTCCGACCGAACGCAGACGCTCGGCCAGGCGCTCGATCTGCGTGGTCTTGCCGCTGCCGTCCAGGCCCTCGAAGGTGATGAACAGCCCGCGATGGCGGGCCTCAGTCGTAGACATAGTGCAGGACTTTCTTCAGGTCCTCCCAGGCTTCCCGCTTGGCGTTCTGGTTGTACGGGCGTAGCAAGTAGGAAGGATGGTAGGTGACCATCACGGGGATGTCCCGCCAGCGGAACCAGCGACCCCGCAGTTTCGTCACGCCCTCGCGCGCGCCGAGCAAAGCGCGCGCGGCAGTGGCCCCCAGCACACAAATCGCTTTCGGCCGGATGGCGGCGAGCTGGCGGAACAGAAATGGACTGCACGTCTCGATTTCATCAGGCTCCGGCGTACGGTTGCTGGGCGGCCGGCACTTCACCACGTTGCAGATGTAAACCTGCGGGCGCGTCAGGGGGATGCCCTCGCGCCGCGCCGTGTTCTCGATCATCTGCGTCAGAAGTTGGCCCGCCCGGCCCACGAAAGGAATGCCCTGAGCGTCTTCGTCCGCGCCCGGCCCTTCACCCACAAACACGAGCCTGGCGTTGGGATTGCCGTCTCCAAAGACGATTTGCGTGCGCCCCTGGTGCAGACGGCAGCGCGTGCAATCTCCGAGGTCGGCGCGGATCTGCTCCAGCGTTTCCGTCGGTTCGGCAGGCGCGGCTTCCGCGATCAGCGCCGGCGGGCCGTTCTCCGCGGCCTCCGGGAACAGCGCGGCCGGCGGATTTTCCGTCGGTTGCCGAGCTGCGGGCGTCCGCCGGTACAGGGTGCGAATGCCGAGATCCTGAAAGTAGCTCAGGTACTGCCGCAGCAGATGCGGATTCATAGCGCGGCGTGCAGGCTCAGTCGAAGCTGAAGCAGGTGGTCGAAGATCCGGTCCGCCAGCTCGCGTTTAGGCGCGCGGGGCAAGGGCACGGTCTCGCCGGTGCGCATCAGCAGGACGACCTCGTTGTCGTCGGCGCCGAAAGCTTCCTCCACGCGATTGGCCACCAGCATGTCGCAGTTCTTGGCCTGGAGCTTGCGGCGTGCCTCTTCGAGCAGGTTCTCGGTCTCGGCGGCGAAGCCCACCAACAAGCGATCCTCTTTGATTTTCCCGATCTCGGCAAGGATGTCCGGCGTGGGATCCAGTTCCAGCGAGAGCCGGGCGGCGGTCTTCTTGCGCTTGTGGCGCGGTACTTCGGCTAAGTGATAGTCGGCGACCGCAGCGGCCTTGATGATGATGCTGCTTTCCGCCAGCCGCTCCAGCACCGCGGCGCGCATTTCCGCCGCCGTCTCGACGCGCACCAGCTCGACGCCCGCGGGCGGCGCCAGGCTCACAGGCCCCGAGATCAGGATGACACGCGCGCCGCGCGCCCGAGCCGCTTCAGCCAGGGCGTAACCCATCTTGCCGCTCGAGCGATTGGAGATGAAACGCACGGGATCCAGCGGCTCCTGCGTGGGCCCGGCTGTCACCAACACACACTCGCCCTCCAGATCACGGCGCTGCGCCGGCAACTCGCAGACCCATTGCACGATGCGCTCGGGCGCAGCCAGCCGGCCGGGACCCACCATGCCGCAAGCCAACGGTCCCTCCTCCGGCTCGATGATGAAGTGGCCTCGCTCGCGCAGCACCCGAAGGTTCTCTTGCGTGGCCGGATGCCGCCACATATTGACGTTCATGGCGGGGGCCAACACTACAGGGCCGGTGAACGCCAGATACAGAGTGGTCAGGAAGTCGTCGGCCACTCCGTGCGCGAACTTGGCCAGCAGGTCGGCAGTGGCCGGGGCAACCAGCAGGAGGTTACCCTCCTCGGCGACGCGGATGTGCTCGACGGCGCTGGCCAGAGTCTCCTCACCGCCTTCGGAGGGGAACAGGTTGGTGATGACCTTCTCGCCGCTGAGAGCCGCGAAGGTGAGGGGGCGGACGAATTGCTGCGCCGCACGGGTCATCACCACCTGCACGGCATGCCCCCGCTCGAGCAGGCCGCGAGCGATCTCGGCGGCTTTGTACGCCGCGATTCCGCCCCCGACGCCGAGTATGACTTTCATGATGCGGCTACGGCCTCAGAGGACCTCCTCGGCAGGCGCCTTGGGCTGCCGAGCAGGGTCCTCATATTTGATGAGCCCGCGCCGCACCTCCTCCATGGCGATCACCGTAGGCTTCTTGGAGGCGGTGGGCAGGAAGGGCCGCTGCCCGCTCTGAAGCTGTCGGGCGCGCTTGGCGGCCACGATAATGAAACGGTAAGTGCTCATTTCCGGGTCGTCGGGAATTACGGGCAACGGATCGTTGCGATTTGGGCGATTGGCCATCGGCGCTTTCTTTCCTCCCTGGGACCCCGCGGCTTCCTGGCGCCGCAGTGCGCCATCATAGCTCGAACTCCGCCAGGATCGGACGGATCTCCGCTTCGATCCGGCTACGGCGGCGCCGCTCCGCGGTCACAATGGCGGCCACCTCGTGAGCAGCCTCGTCCACATGGCGGTTTACCACCACGTAGTCGTAAGAACCGTAGCAAGCCATCTCTCGCGCCGCTTCCTGCAAGCGGCGCCGTATGACGTCCTCGGCATCCTCCGACCGGGCGCGGAGACGCCGTTCGAGTTCTTGGCGTGAAGGTGCAAGGACGAAGATGGAAACCGCGTCGGGTACCCTACGCTTCAATTGTCGCGCACCCTGAACGTCTATGTCCAGCACCAGATCCCGCCCTTCCTCGGCCGCGCGGTCCAGGTAACTGCGGTGGGTCCCGTAGTAGTGGCCGAAGACCTCGGCCCACTCCAGGAACTCCTGGCGCTCCAATCGAGCCTGGAATTCTTCCCGGCTGATGTAGTGATAGTTCTGGCCGGGCCGCTCGGCGCCGCGCGGCGCGCGCGTGGTGTAGGACACCGAGAACAGCAGTCCGGGCACTTCCTTGAGCAGGCGGCCCACCAGCGTGGTTTTGCCTGAACCTGAGGGACCTGAGATGACGAAGACGATAGGCGGCCGGGACATCATTCCAGGTTCAACGCCTGCTCGCGGATCTTTTCGATTTCGGTCTTCGCCGCCAGGGCCGAGGCGGTGATGGCCAATCCGGGCTCGCCGACGCCGGCCGTCTTCGAAAGAATCGTGTTGGTCTCCCGGTGCATTTCCTGAAGGAGGAAATCCAGCTTCTTGCCGATTTCCCCGCCGCGCTCCAACAGCTCCTGAAGCTGTGCGGTATGCATTTTCAGCCGGCTCAGTTCCTCGGTGATGTCGCTGCGATCCACCAGGAAAGCGACTTCTTGCGCCAGCCGCTGCGGATCCACCGGCGCGCCGCCGAGCAGCTCGTCCAGCCGCTGCCGCAGGCGGGCATGCAAGGCCGGCGCCACCCGCTCCCGCAGTTCCTCCATCCGCAGCGAATGTTCGCGCACCGCTGCGGCGCGTGCACGCAGCTCCAGGGCGATTTCGCGGCCTTCCCGCTCGCGCTGCTCATTCAGCGCCTGCAACGCCTCCTGAAGCGCCTCCAGCAGGCAGGCTTGCAGGTCCAGGCCGGGATCCTCCTCGGCGATTTCGAACATGCCCGGCAGGCGCAGGGCGGCGTTGAGATCCGGATCGCCATGCAGGCCGTGGACGGCCGCCGCCCGACGGAAGGCCGTCAGGTAAGCATCCAGCAGCGCGATGTTGAGGATCACCGGGGCTCCGCGGCGGAAGCTGGCGTAGCGCACGTGGATCTGAAGGTGACCTCGCAACACGTGCTGCCGCACCAGCGCGCGCAACTCGGGTTCGAAGCGCTCCAGCTCGGGCGGAAGGTGGAAGTGCACGTCCAGGCCACGATGATTCAAGGACTTGACGCTTACAGAAAGTTCCGCCCCGTTGACGTTGCGCCGCACCGCGGCGTAGCCGGTCATGCTCCGTACGCTCATGGGTTCAGGGTGGCTTCCGGTTCCAGGAATTGCAGCTCATGGAGGCGCTGATAGACGCCGCCGGCTGTCACCAATTCGTCGTGGGTGCCGGTCTCCACGATGCGTCCCCGGTCCATCACAATGATCCGGTCGGCGCGCCGCACGGTGGAGAGCCGGTGCGCGATCACGATCACCGTGCGCCCGGCCATCAAGTTGGCCAGCGCGCGCTGCACCAACAACTCGGATTCCGTATCCAGGTGCGAAGTGGCTTCGTCCAGGATCAGGATCGGCGCGTCTTTCAAGAGTGCGCGCGCAATCGCAATTCGCTGGCGTTGCCCGCCGCTCAACTTGACGCCGCGCTCGCCGATCACCGTGTCGTAGCCCTGAGGCAACGCCAGGATGAACTCCTCGGCCAGAGCATTGCGCGCCGCCTGGCGAATCTCCTCCGGATTCGCATCCAGCCGTCCGTAGCGGATGTTGTTGGCCACCGTATCGTTGAACAGAAAGGTGTCCTGAGCCACGATGCCGATCAAGCGGCGCAGGGAAGCCAGTTGGATGTCGCGCACGTCGTGGCCGTCTATGCGGACCGCGCCACGAGTGACGTCATAGAAGCGCGGCAACAGATTCACCAGCGTGGTCTTTCCGGCCCCGCTCGGACCCACCACCGCCAGCACCTCTCCCGCCCGCACCTCCAGCCGGATGTTTTCCAGCAGGAAGCCGTTGGCCGAGCCGGGATAATGGAAGCTGACGTCGTCGAACACGATGGAGTGCTGGAAGCGCTCCAGAGGCCGCGCTCCGGGTTTGTCCCGAACCTCCTCGCCGCGGCTCAGATACTCGAACACCTTCTGGGAAGCGCCGAGGGCTTGCTGAAAAATGTTGTGGATTCCCGTCAAGCGCTTCACCGGTTCGTAGAGCATCAGCAGGGCGATGACGAAACTGGTGAACTGCCCGGTGGTCATCTCGCCGGCTTTGATCTGATTGCGGGCGTAGGTCAGCAATCCCACGATGGTCAGGGCCCCGAAGAACTCGATCAACGGAGAGGCCAGAGCCTGTTGCGCCACGTAGCGCAGGTTGCTGGAGCGCAGGCGGCGCGCGGCGGCGCGGAAGCGGCGGGATTCGTGCTCCTCGGCGCCGAAGGTCTTCACCACCTGGTGGCCGGCCAGGACCTCTTGCAGGATGTGAGTCAGCTCGGCTGCGGCGTCCTGCGCGCGCCGCGTGGTCCGGCGGATGCGCTGGCCGATCCTGGCCGTAGGCAACAGCACGAAGGGCAGCAGAGTCAGACTCACCAGGGCCAGCTTCCAGTCGTTATAGAGCAGCACGGTGAGCAGCCCGATAACCGCAAAGGACTGGCGGAGGAAGTCGGCCAGCATGTGCGAGACGGCGACCTGCACCTTCTCGATGTCGTTCATGATCGAGGAGATCAGCCGGCCCGTGGAGTGCATCTCGAAGAAATGGAACCCGTGTCGCAGCAGCTTGTCGAAGACGCGCTGACGCAGGTCGGTGATCGCCGAAAGGCCCACGTAATTTACGAGATAGTTACCGCTATAGTCGGCGGCTCCTTTGACCAGAAAGGTGCTCAGGATGCCGAAGGCCACCATGGTCCAGACGTTGCGAATCCAATCCGGGACGAAATGGTGCAGATAGACGGGGCGATTCAGCAGCGGAATGGTGAACAGTTGCACCGGGACGTTGGGCGCCGCCGGATTCAAGACTCGGTCGAAGACCGGACCCACCAGGAGCGCGATCATGGCGTGCGCGCCTCCGGCCAGCGCCATCAACAGCACGGAGGCCGCCAGGGCGAACCAGTACGGGCGGGCGAACGCCAGCAACCGCGCCAGATCCTTCATGCCGCCAACCTCAGGCGCAGCAGGGCGCCGAAAACCTCAGCTTCGCTCACGGAAGCGATGCCCTGGCGGGCCACGATCACCTCCGAAACCGTCTTCCAGGGCCGCCAGACCTGCGGATCCGAGTCGCCGAAGATCACCAGCACGGGAATGCCCAGGGCTGCGGCCATGTGAGCGGGGCCCGAATCGTTGCCCACAAACAGGGCGGCGCCGGCCAACAAGGCTTTCACCTCGGATAAGGGCGCCCCGGCCATCACCCTGTGAGACGCGAAGGGACGGAAATCATCCTCCCGTCCCCCGATGAAGACCGTGTCCAGGCCCCACTCTTCCGCCATCCGGCGCGCGATCCCCAGGAACCGCTCTGCGGGCCAGGTCTTCCGGGGGCTGGAGGCGAAGGGATGCATGACCGCGTAGGGCTCGCGCTGCGGTCGGCAGCCGGGCGGCACGTACAAACGCGCGCGCGGAACCTCCGAGTGAGGGACGCCCAGATAAAACATAGCCGAGGCGATATGTTCCGCTGTGTGGACCTTGCGGTTGACGCCCAGAATCTGCTGCGCGGTGGGAATCCGGATGTTGTACAGCCGCCGGTAACGAAAATGCGCGAAGCCGGCGCGCCAGCGCGCCAGGGAAGCTGCGGTCAGCCAGGCGCTGCGCGGTCCCCCGTGCAGGTTCAAACAAAGCCGCGCTCGCCAGGCGGCGACCTCACGGGGCCGGGGAGGAATCAGGCGCTCCACGTCGGGGTTGCCTTCGAAGACCGGAGTAAACTGCGGTTCGACCGCCACCGCCACACGCAGATCCGGCCGATGCTGCTTGAGCAGCGCCAGGGCGGGCGTCGTCAGCACACAATCGCCCAGCGAGCGCAAGCGCAAAATCAGCACGCGCGCGCCCGTCGGCAGTTTGCCCAAGGTCTTGGCGGCAGCCTTCACTCTTCGATGGTCGCTTCGTCAACCAGCATGACGGGAATGTCGTCGCGGATCGGGTAGACCCGCTTGCAGGCGACGCACTTCAATCCGGTTTGGTCCGGCTTGAGCTCCACGGGCTGCTTGCAGAGCGGGCAGACCAAGATCTCCAGTAATTCCTTGCTGATAGCCATGGCCGGCCTTTCAGTGTAGCAGAAGCCGCACTGGCCGGGCCTCGGCCCATCGGCCCCGGCGGCCCGCTCGTGCACACCCACGGGGCGCGGAACACGCGACAGCGCCTCTACTTTAACGCCGGCTTCGAATCCCCCCGCCGCCACCAACCTGCGGTTGATGTACACTGAAGTTCTAGACAGGAGGTGCGTCTTCTCGAGTCATTGGTTGACGGGGCGGCTCCCGCAGCGGATGACTTCGGCTCTGGAACAGACGGTTGCGCCCCTGCTCTGGTTGCTGTTTCCCGATGAGTGTCGGATCTGCGGGCGCCCCTTGATTCGGGCCTCGCGGATCCCGGTCTGCGAAGCCTGCCTGGAACCCCCGGCGCCGCTCAGCGCCGAACATTTCTGCATTTGCTGCCGCACGCCGTTCCTCAACCGTTTCCCCCTGGATGAGGAAGGTCGCTGCGGTCTGTGCCGCCGCGGACTGCGGGGTTTCGACGCGGCTTACTCCTACGGAGCCTACGAGGGACGGCTGCGCGAGCTCATCCACCTGTTTAAGTACGGACGCGTCCGCCCGCTAGCCGGACCCTTCGGCGAGTGGCTGGCGCTGGCCATCCCGCGGGATCAACGTTTCGATCGGATCGTGCCGGTTCCGCTGCACTGGCGCCGCCGCTGGCAGCGTGGTTTCAATCAATCCGCCCTCCTGGCGCAGGCCGTGGCCCGGCGCTTCGGCATGCGCCCCGCCCCGCTGTTGCGACGGGTCCGCGCCACTGCCGTGCAGGCGGGCTTGAGCCATTCGGGGCGACGCGCCAATGTGAGCGGGGCTTTCCGTGTGCGGCGGAATGCGGATCTGGCGGGACAGCGAGTGCTCCTGGTGGATGACGTGATGACCACCGGCGCGACCGCGACCGCCTGCGCCGCGGCCCTCAAGCAAGCCGGAGCTCGATATGTCGCGGTTCTGACGCTGGCCCGGACCGATCGTCGCTTCGCGATCGGGGCGCCGCTGACCCGGCAGGAGGCGGCTTGATATGGCGCGCAACGGCTTGCACACTCCGGTGCTGGTGCTGAACGCCAGCTACGAGCCGATCAACATTTGCGCGGCGCGCCGCGCCCTCGTGCTCGTGCTAAAAGGCGTGGCCACCCCTGAGGAATACTCCTCGGTCGTGCTGCGCTCGCCCCGGCAGGAGCTGCCGCTGCCGTCGGTCATCCGGCTGCTGGAGTACCGCCGCATCCCGCACCAGACGCGCGCCCTCTCGCGAAAAAACATTCTGATGCGCGACCGTTACACCTGCCAGTACTGCCTGCGCACTCTGCCTTCTTCGGAACTCACGCTCGACCACGTCATTCCCCGCTCGCGCTCCGGAGAGACAACCTGGGAGAATCTGGTGGCCTGCTGCCACGATTGCAACAACCTGAAGGGCAACCGGACGCCTGAGGAGGCAGGCATGCGACTGGCGCGTCCCCCGCGTCCCTTCACGCTGCACACCAGTCGTCACCTGATGCGATTGCTCGGACGCAGCGACGAGCAGTGGCGGAAGTATCTCTTCTACTGAGCTGGGATTCCTGAAGGAGCACTTTCCCCTCGGCTGCCGCAGACCGCCGGACCGAGCACGTCTTCCGAAACCGTTCCCGCCGCGCGGCGCCCATCGTCGAATCGCGCGCGCCAGGCGGCGCCGGACCGCTCGCCGGGTCGGTTAAGCGCCAGGCGGCGCCTGCGATCCGCTATCGGCGGCCCGTTGCGGAGGCGCAGGCGGCTTGGGCTTCTCCTTGCGCTCTTTCACCGGAGTGATGGTGATCTGAGCCACGCGCCCCTGCAATCGCGGAGGGCCGTCCGGCGTGCCGTAAGGCGCCAGGTCTTGCGCGAAGCGTTCCAGCAGCTTGTTCCCCAGGTCTACGTGGGCGATCTCACGACCGCGAAATTGCACCACCGCCTTGACCCGATTGCCCTCCTGAAGAAAGCGGATGGCGTGGTTCTTCTTGAATTGGTAATCGTGGTCGTCGGTGTTGGGCCGGAATTTCAGTTCCTTGACCTGAATCACGTGCTGCTTTTTCTTGGCTTCCTGCGCCTTCTTTTTTTGCTCGTATTGCCACTGGCCCCAGTCCATGGCTTTGGCCACAGGCGGATCGGCGGTGGGTGCAACCAGGATCAGGTCCAGACCCATCTCCTGAGCCTTGCGGATCGCAGCCGCTGTGGGCATGATCTCGACGGTCCCGTCCGGGAAGACTGCTCGCACCTCGCGAGCGCGGATCGCCTCATTGACGTTCTCCCGGATCCTTTGCCTGCGTGGAGGAAATTGTCTAGGTGGAAACATGCAGTTCGATTTGATGGAACGCTGGAAGGACGACACCCGGCCCCCATTCCGGAGCGCTTGGAGTGTGCACCCGTCCAGCTCGGTTCATAACCCCCAAGTCAGTTCGTACGACAGCCGGGCAAAAGCTCCCGGCAGAGCCGGCCAGACAACGTTGCGGGATGATGCACGCGCCGCGCGCCGAGCTCGGGAGATCCGAAGTCGCACACGGGCGCGATGGTTCGCATGAGCCGATTGTAGCAGAACACGAGCCCCGTGCAAGGGCCTCATGGAGTCAGGAATCCGTGGTAAAGGCCCATATAATAAGGCAGCAGGAAGGAAGCCCCGTCGGCCAGAACCAGACCCTGGCCGCCCTGATCCAACCGCCAGGGATCGTGATTCCAGTGCTCGACAAACCGCTCGTCTATGGGCAGCACCTTACCGTTACGACGGTATCCGCGGCCACGCGCTTCGCCGGCCTCCAGCTCCGCCGACAGCAGCACCACGTCCTTGCGGTGACTGTTCAACAGCCGCCAGTCCACGCGATCCAGCGGATAGCGCCGCAGCGTCTCGGCGGCCTCCTCTATCCATTCCTGCCCCAGCGTCAGATCCAGTTTCCGGAAAGGGGTCGCGTAGCTCTGACCCGCGCAACCGGCCACGCAAATGTAATTGAAGAACGGGTTCAGCTCAGGACGCTCCAGCCGGCAGTAACCGTGCAAAGCAAATGCGTAGCGAGCACGCAAATCGGGATCGGATTCGTACCGAACCAGGTTGTAGAAGTTCATCAGAGCCATTTCGTCATCGGACTGGTTGCCGGTGCCCGGACCGCTCTGGATCTTGGGAACCAGGAGGTTCTGCGCATAATGATGATCCCGGATGAGACGCTCAGCCTCTCGCCGATACTTGCCCTCCCCGCTCATGTGCTCGGCCACGCTCAGGTAGGTCAAAATGCTCAGCGAATTCAGGCCGCGCTCGACCCACCAATCGGGATCCCGGTTGAGCTTGTCGGGACTGAAGACGGCCCAACGCGTGGGTGCACCGTCCCAGTCCACGAGCGCAAAATCGTGAGCGATCAAGTGATCGGTAATGGCGGTGACCACGCGACGGACCTCCTCTTTCTCCTCCGGCGTCTCCGCCACCAGATCATAGTAGAGCGCGTAAAAGAAATAGTGACCGTCGAGCTCGTCGGAGCTGGTGTCAGCTTTCCAATACCACTTGCCGTCGGCGCTCAACGGCCAGCGAGGACTGAGAACCTTCCAGAGGCGATCCCGCGTCGCGCGCATGGCCTCGTCGCGCTCGCGCGTGTACGCGGTGAGGTTGGGGTTCGGACCATCGGCGGGTAGAATCGTGCGGGCCACAAAGCCGGGCCGCGCCGGGGGCCGGCCGCCCTGCGTGACCGTGCTCAAGAATCGGAGCGCTTCGAATGCCGCACGCGCGCGCTTGCGCGCCGCGGGATCGCGGGTGGCGGCATAGGCGAAGCATTCTCCGGCTCCGTACATGCTGGTCCACAGGCCGTCGTTGTCGCTGTCGCGCTGGCTCCACTCGCTCAAATCACCCGGCCGCTTCAGCCGCACGGAATCCACGTAGCCGAAAGGAGTCCGTCGGTGACGGAGGTCAATCTCGCTCTCGAAGAAACGCGCCTTCTCGGCCAGCGTCATGGGGCGCAGTTCGATGCGCCCGACGCCCCTGGGCGTCGCGAACCAGGCGTGGCCCTGAGGCGTGACAGCTATGGTGCGGACGTGATCGTCCGGCAACCAGCGCAATCCCTGACGGTACTCCCAGTTGGTCCCATCGAAGCGGATGGCGCCGCGCCGCGTCCCGAACCAGACTACGCCGCGCTCTCCCGCTGCGACACAGGTGAAGTCATCGTAGGGCAGGCCCTCGTAACCGGTGTAGAGCATCCACTGCCCGGCACTGTGGGATCCGGCGCCCTCGACGGATGCGAACCACAGTCGTCCCTCGGAATCGAAGGCCACGCCGCGCACGTCCTCCGGAGCCCAGCTCCGCGAGCCTTGCCGCGGGTAGAGACGCCGCCACTGGCCTGAGCCTTCCCGCACGAAGAGCCCGGAAGAGGTGGCCGCGGCTGCACGTCCGTCACGTGCTTGCGCAACCTGACGTACGTCGCGCCCGGCTTCCAGTAAACGGTTGAGTGACTCGACCGCAAGCAACCTCCCGCGGGCGAACTCGAACAGACCGGCATCGGTGGCGAGCAGCAGCCCGCCATCAGCCGACAATGCGCGCGCGGCAACGCCCTGAGGCAACGCCGCCAGTCGCACGCTTTGATCCTGGCGCAGCCGCCACAGCGCGCCGCCCGAGACCACGAACACATCGGTGTCGCGCGCCGCCAGCGCCTCGACAGGAGCGCCACGGAATGCCGCAACCGCATGCCACTTGCCGCCCGCAAAACGCGCCAGCCCGCGGCTGGTTCCCGCAAAGACTGAACCGTCAACAGCAACCGCCACCGCCGACACGTCTTCCGCAGGCAGCCCGTGCGCCACGGTGAAGTTCGTGCGAACCTGCTGGAGGAAAGCACCGACGCGAACGCCTCTCGGCTGAGCCGCAGCGAACAGGGCGGTGATCCCGACAGCGATCAAGATCTTCATGCCGGTCATGGTATCGCGCGGAGCATCGGGCCGGGGACGGAGATGAGCCGCCCGGCGCTGGGCGACCGGGACCGCAGTTGTTCGGCGAGCAAAGATCCCGAGTCGGCAGGGCTGTTCTCTACAGCGACGCTCCCGCAAGCCGCGTTCCCGATGTCCGGTTGTCACTTTCGAGCACGCCCGTGTCGGAACTGCCCCGATAATTTCGGGCAGCTACGCCGTGTAGTTCGTGCGCGCGACGCAATCCAACGGCCAGATGGCCTGGAGCAGTCCGATCTGGGTGAACCGCCGCTGATAGCCCGTCGCAGCGCGGGGCCAGAATCCGAGCACTCCGGGTCATCCCACAAGCCCAGATTACAATCGAAGAAATGCCCGAGCGAATCGCAGTGTCGCGCCTGCTTCGGCGCCCGCTGGAGGTATTCTTCCGCACGGAAGCGCTGGGCAGCCTGTTATTGATCGTGGCTACGGTGGCCGCCCTGCTCTGGGCTAATTCCGGCTGGGAAGACGCCTACCGCGCGCTTTGGAGCGCGGAGGTGCGTTTGGGAACCGAGGCCGTCGGCCTGAGCAAGCCGCTCTATCTCTGGATCAACGACCTGCTGATGGCGGTTTTCTTCCTGCTGGTGGGACTGGAAATCAAGCGAGAACTCGTGGTCGGGGAGCTGAATAGCTTGGAGAAAGCGGCGCTGCCGGTAGCCGCGGCGGTCGGCGGAATGGCCGTCCCAGCCGTGATCTTCCTCGCTGTAGCGCCCCAGTATCCGGCCTCCCGCGGCTGGGGCGTGCCGATGGCGACCGACATTGCTTTCGCGCTCGGCTGCCTGCGCTTGCTCAGCGGGCGCGTGCCAGGCAGTCTGCTGGTGATGCTGACCGCGCTGGCGATCATAGACGACCTGGGCGCCATCTTGATCATCGCCTTGTTCTATTCGGGAAAGCTGGCCGCCGGTCCGCTGCTGGCGGCAGGCGCCTTGACACTCGTGTTGCTGGCCATGAATCGGCGCGGCGTGCATCGGCTTTCCCCGTACATGCTGGTGGGCGCCGTGTTGTGGGTCGCGGTTCTCAAGAGCGGCGTCCACGCCACAATCGCAGGCGTCATTGTGGGATTGGCGATGCCCGCGCGTGCGCGTTACAGCCGCCCGGAGGTGATGGGCGAGGCGCGCCAGTTGCTCAGCCTCGCCGAGAGCACTGAAGACTCCGAGGCGTCGCTGGCTCTGGAGACTCTCGAACACCGCTTGCGGGAGTGTGAATCGCCGCTAAGCCGACTGGAGCACGCCTTGCATCCCTGGGTGGCGTACGGAATCATTCCGCTGTTTGCCCTGGCCAACGCGGGCGTGGATCTCGAGGGACTTTCTTGGACAGCGCTGGCGGAGCCGGTTTCCCTGGGCGTTTTCCTGGGCCTGTTCTTGGGCAAACAGTTCGGGGTTTTCGGAGCCACCTGGCTGGCCGTGAAAGCCGGCTGGGCGAGGCGGCCGGCCGGCGTCACCTGGCGCCATATCTACGGCATGAGTTTACTGGCCGGCATCGGCTTCACCATGTCCTTGTTCATCGCGGCGCTGGCCTACGGCGAGGGCAGCGCTTTGCACCAGCAAGCCAAGCTTGGCATCCTGGCAGCCTCGTTGGTCTCGGCGGTGGTCGGTTTGTCGGTGCTGAGCCTGCGCTCGGCCGGGGAGCGCTGATCGTGGGCGCCGGCTTCTCGATTGGGACGGGCATCCTGCTGCTTTACATCGGCGGCGAATGGCTGATCAAAGGCGCCGCCGGACTGGGTAGGGCTTTGGGGGTGCGCCCGCTGATCGTGGGCCTGACCGTGGTGGCCTACGGCACCTCGATGCCGGAGCTGATCGTCAGCCTGGTGGCGGCGGTGCGGGGACGCAGCGAGATCGCCCTGGGCAACGTGGTTGGCTCCAACATCGCGAATCTGGGATTGATCTTCGGATTGACGGCCCTGGTGCGCCCGCTCCAGATCGAAGGCCGCATCATCCGGCGGGAGTTGCCCGTGCTGCTTGCAGTCACCTTTGCGCTGCCGCTACTGCTCGCCGACGGGATGGTGCAGAGGGGCGAAGCTGCGCTAGCGCTGGCCGCCGCCGTGGCATTCACCTGGTGGACGGCGCGCAGCGGCCTCGCGGAATCCGCCGCGCCGGAGCTCGTCGAGAGCGACGCGGAGGTTCTGGGTGCTCCTCGCGCGCGGGGCAAGCTTCGCCTTGCGGCAATTACCGGCGCCGGTTTGCTGCTCTTGGTGGGCGGAGGCGAGCTGTTGGTCAGCGGGGCGGTAAAGCTGGCGCTGGCGCTCGGCTTCAGCCAGCGAATCGTGGGGCTGACAATCGTGGCCGTAAGCACTTCGGCCCCGGAGCTGGCGGCTTGTTTGGTCGCCGCTTTGCGCAGCCATGGCTCGATCGCGGTGGGAAACGTGGTCGGCTCGAATATTTTCAACATCTTGTTCGTGCTTGGCGCTGCGGGATTGGTCCGCCCTATGGGCGCACCGGGTCAGGCGTGGTGGCTGGACCTGGTGGTCCTGGCGCTCGTCACCCTGGTCGCTGCGGTTCTGCTGTACACCCACCGCCGGGTGACGCGATTCGAGGGTCTTTTCTTGACGTTGTTTTACGCCGGCTACCTGGCGCTGTTGTTGGCCGTGCGCTGAGCCGGCGCTGTGCTCGAGGAGGCGCCAGAGGTTGACGCGCCGCTTCGCTGTTCGGCCACTGCGGTGAGCATCGTCTCGTCGAACGGCTGGCGTCAAAAGCGGAGGCCCAAGCCGAAGACCATGTGGTGGCTGAGGACCAGGGTTTCGGCGTCGCCTGCCACGACTTTCACTCGCTGGCGCGTGCGCGTGAACTTGTATTCGGTGAGCCAATCCAGTCCTCGCCACAGTTGGAACGTGAAGCCCGCAGCGGCTTGCAGAGCCGGTTTTCCGAGCTGGTAGCCCTGGCGGCTGTCGCCCATGATGTTGCTCTCGGCGTGCGGAAGCGTTCCGCCCGCGCCCACGCGTGCGCAGAAGCTAACGCGAGACGCCAGAGGCTGCTCCAGCGTGAAGTTGGCCAGCAGGTAGTTCAATCCGTGCGAAATCGAGAACTGCGGAACCAGCGTGTTCATGGGCATGGCGCCGCTCACTGTGGCGCCGCGCGCCTGGCCGGTGATTTGGACCGTCCGCTCGGTACGCGCGTAGATCTTCTGATGAATAAATTCCGCCTCGACGCCAAAGCGGCCGAACGCGCGACCCAAACGCATGCCGTAATAAAGCGGCGGTGTGAAGGAGTGACCTTCGAAGGTCACGTTGCGCACATGAAGTCGCGTTCCCAGTGACGGCTGCTCGATCGTCAGGTCGGTGGCGTGGGTGGTCGCTGCTCCTAAATAGACGGCTGCACGCCAGCCTGCGTGAGCCTGGAGAATCGGCGCCAGTGCGAGCATCAAGCGGCAGGCGTGTCGTTGCACGGCGGCCTCGCGCTTAGAGTTCGAATTTGATGCCCTGAGCCAACGGCAGCTCTGTTGACCAATTGATGGTCACGGTCTGCCGCCGCATGTAAGCCTTCCAGGCGTCACTGCCGGCCTCCCGCCCGCCGCCGGTCTCCTTCTCGCCGCCGAAGGCGCCGCCGATTTCGGCCCCGCTGGTGCCGATGTTGACGTTGGCGATGCCGCAGTCGCTGCCGCGGGCGCTCAGGAAAGTCTCCGCTGCGATCAGGTTCCGAGTGAAGATAGCTGATGAGAGTCCCTGCGGCACGTCGTTGTGCCACTGGATGGCCTGCTCGAGGTCGTCGAATTCGATCAGATAAAGCACGGGTGCGAAGAGCTCCTCGCGCAGGACGGGCATGCCCGAGTGAGCGCGCACCAGCGCCGGCTCGACGTAGCAGCCGCCGGGAAGGTCCAGGGGCCGTCCGCCGTAAATGACTTCGCCTCCCTCGCGCCGCACGCGTTCCAGGCCCTCCAGCATGTCGGTCACCGCGCGCCGATTCACCAGCGGTCCCATCAGCGTAGATTCATCGAGCGCGTGTCCAATGCGGATTTGCCGGTAAGCGGCGATGAGCGATTCCGTGAAGCGCGCCGCGATGGAGCGCTGGAGGAACAGACGACGGATGGTCGTGCAGCGCTGGCCCGCGGTCCCGACGGCGCCGAACAGCACGGCGCGCAGAGCCAGATCCAGATCCGCATCCTCCATGATGATGACGCCGTTGTTGCCGCCCAACTCCAGGATCGTGCGTCCCAATCGGCGCGCGACGACTTCCGCCACACGGTAGCCCATCTGGCAGGAACCGGTGGCGCTGATCAGCGGAACGCGACGATCGGCCAGCAGCCGCTCGCCTACGGTAGCACCGCTGCCGATGACCAGGTTGAACACCCCGAGCCAGCCGTGGCGCGCCAGAACGCGGTTGACGATTTTCTGCACCGCGATGGCGCACAGCGGCGTCTCCGAAGACGGCTTCCAGATCACGCAGTCGCCGCAGACGGCGGCGATCATCGCATTCCAGGCCCAGACGGCCACAGGGAAGTTGAAGGCCGTGATCACTCCCACCACGCCAAGCGGGTGCCACTGTTCGTACATGCGGTGGAAAGGCCGCTCGCTGGCCATGGTCAGTCCGTAAAGCTGCCGGGAGAGGCCCACCGCGAAATCCGCCATGTCAATCATTTCCTGGACCTCGCCGCGGCCTTCGGCCAGGATCTTTCCCATTTCGAGGCTGACTAAGGCGCCCAGGTCATCTTTGACGGCCCGCAGTTCATCTCCGATTTCGCGGACGATCTCCCCGCGCTTCGGCGCCGGTAGCATCCGCCAGCGCAGAAAGACCTCGGCCGCGCGGCTTGCTACTTGTTCGTAATCCTCGGCGCCGGCCGTCAGAACACGAGCGATCGGAGACCCGTCGTTGGGGCTTACGGAAACCAGCTCGCCGCCGCTTGGCTCCGCGACCCACTCGGCGTGACAGACGCCGGAATTGACCGGCTGAATCTCCAGCCGTTGCAGGACCTGCTCGACGCGCGTCTGGATGGGTATCGCCATTAGCTGCTCCCACGTTATAGTAACGCTTCCGGATACGTACCGAAGCGGTGGAGGATGTAGCGCGGCCCCACCAGGAACCGGCCGCTGATTTCGTCCGGTACGACAAGATTCAAGATGAAGCCGATCAGCCCATGCGCCAGGCCTAGCAGCAGCAGGCTCCCGTAGCGCTGGAAAATCCTCACCGCCACACCGCCCCCTACCAGGGCCACTGCCGTCAGGAACCAATTGGGAAGATGGGCGAGGGCGAAGAAGAGCACCGCGGCCACTGCGCCACGGCGGGCTCCCAAAGCCTGCGAGAACCGCCGCAGGAAGTAGCCGTTCAGCAGCCACTGCTGAACCAGGCCCCACGCCATGTACACTGTCAGAGATCCCGGCGTACGGCGTAACACCACCGGGTTGACGGTTCCGAAGGCTGCGCCGCCAAACGCCAGCACAGCGGCCAGCGCGAGAACCCACGGCCCCAACGGACGCAAAGCCAGGCGAAACTTCCGCCAGCTTAGACCCAGCGCCGCCGGCCCTTCGTCTCGGATCCAGTGCGATGTGGCTACGATGCCCAGAATCACCAGCCAGCGCCAGGGGTGGAACAGCCGCACCCGCCAGATGTACAGCAGGATCAGGCAGAACACGCTCAGGGCCTCGATCAGAGCGGGCCAATCGCGTTCCTGTCCTTCCGCCTGCATACGCTCAGAGGAAAAAGACGCGCCGCATCGAATTCACCAGCGCGTGCAAGCTTGCCGAGCAGAGCACGCTGGTGGATTTCTGAAAGACCTTGCCGTAAATGAAGCCCGCAATGGCAGCCAGAATCATGTACCGCCAGTTGGGCAGCGGACCGGGTGCGTTGTTCAAGTGCGCGGCGCCGAAGATCAGCGCGGCGACGAGCACAGTGCGGTCGGATTCGCCCAAACGCCGCATCAACCAGGTTTGAATGAGCGAGCGAAACAGGACCTCTTCCGGAATCGCCACCCCGACCAGGGTGATCAGAAAGAGTCGGAGGAAGCCGGCCACGCTCCAATCGGGGGAGAGGCGGAAGGGACCGATGAAGTTCAACAGCCTAGCCGGCGGCGCCAGCAGGACCACAGCGACTGCCAGTCCGATGGCCGTGTTGCGGAGATCACTGAGCCGGCGGGGCGCTCTGTAGTTGGCGCCCTGCCACGCCCGGCAGACAACCAGCAGGAGAAGGGCCAGCGTGAACGCTGTGCCCTGCGCCAACTCGTTGGCGATCCCATACGCGCGCGAGGGCAGCCAGTTTCGTCCGAGGCTAAATTCCACAGGTAGCCACAGCAGCAGAACGGCCAGGAGATCCAGCCAGGATTCGCTACGCCCCGCCCTCACGCTCCAGTAGACCAACGCGGAGGGCGCTAAGACGTAGGCTGCCAACAGCAGCGTGAAGCCCGGCGTGAGGTTGCCACCCGCAGCCAACAGCATCGAAAAATAACCGCCCAGCACGGCGGGGACCAGGAAAATCCGCACCGGTCGCCGGTGGAACCAGTTTCGCAATCCCCGCTGGAGGCGCTCGGAGAACAAGCCAAGCAAGGCGGCCAGGAAAGGGAGAGGCGCCAGCGCGCGCACCGATACCCACACTACTGTGGGCGCCGGCGGTCTGTCAATCGCGGCGCGCTGCGCCGGGAGGCTTCTCGAAGCGACGTCGGGGGCGCCGATCGCGGGGAGCAGCGCCCGGGCGGCGCGGCGGGACAGCCCGGAGCGTGCAGAGTCCGTACCGCAATGCGGAACGAGGCGATGTAAGGCTTCTCGCGCGAATCCGCGGATTATTCAAAATTCTGCGAGCGCTGATTCCGCATTGCGGAATCAACGCCGGCGCGTTTGAACTCCCTTGTCACCGCGGAGCGCGCTCACTAGACTCCGAGGTAGGCGACGCAGGGGCGCACAGGGGTAGCAAGCGCCGGGACTTCGCGTCGCTGCTTTAACGCGAAGGAAGGAGGCCTATGTTGATCGCGCTCATTCAGAAGACTCGATTCCTCGCCATGCTGGCCGTGGGCTGGCTGCTGTTTCCCGCACTCCTCCAGGCACAGACCGTCAGTGGTTACATCAGCGGGACAGCCGTGGATCCCTCGGGTCTGCCTGTGCCCGGGGCGGTCGTGACTCTCATCAACGAGGCGACCGGCGAGCGGCGCACGCAGACGACCACCGCTACCGGGGACTTCATTTTCTCGGCCGTGCTGCCCGGCCGCTATACCGTGGTCGTCGAGGCCCAGGGCTTCAAGCGGGTCGAGAAGAAGAATCTGAACATCACCGCCACCGAGCGATTGGCCGCGGGGCAATTCACGCTGGAAGTCGGCGCCGTCACCGAGTCCATCACGGTCACGGCGGAAGGCAGCCCCGTGCAAACCGCCAGCGCAGAGCGTTCCGCCGTGCTCACGAACGCCCAGATCAGCACGTTGATGGCGCGCGGGCGGGATTTCTTCACTTTGATGAAAGTTCTTCCCGGCGTCGTTCCGCCCAGCGAAATGGAATCCCTGGGCCGGACGCCCATGACCAACATCCAGGGTATGCGCATGAGCTATCCCACAGTGGCGATTGACGGCGTGTCCGCGAACGACCTTGGAAGCATGCAGGTCATGGGCGCGCCGATGAACCTCGACGCGGTGGGTGAGATCAAAGCTCTCATGACGAACTATCAGGCCGAGTATGGCCGCACCGCCGGCGCGCTGATTCAGGTAGTTACAAAGTCCGGCACAAGGGAGTACCACGGGAGCGGCTACTACTACAAGCGTCACGAGCAGTTCAACGCCAACAATTTCTTCGCCAACCGCAACCGTCAACCCATCCCGCGCTACCGTTACAATACCTGGGGCTATAACCTGGGCGGCCCGGTGCCCTTCGGCAAGGCGAAAGACCGGCTTTTCTTTTTCTTCTCCCAGGAGATTTTGCCGACCAAGACTCCCCAGAGCATCCAGAATGTCACTGTGCCGACCGCCGCTCAGCGCAACGGAGACTTCTCCGCCCAGCTTCCCAACACCATCATCCGAGACCCGCAAACCGGCACGCCGTTCCCCGGCAACATCGTGCCCAAGAACCGCATAGACCCGAACGGGCAGAAGCTGCTTTCGCTGTTTCCGCTGCCCAATGTGGACCCTGCCGTCTCCAGGGGCGCTTACAACTACACCTTCCAGGAAGTCATTCCGGCCACCCGCACCAACGAGGTGTACCGTGTTGATCACAACCTGAGCGATCGCTTGCGGCTTTACGTTCGAGGCTCCCATTTCCGTCTCAGTCAGACCGGGTATCTGATCGGCGGGGCGGCTTCCGGCGCAGCCTGGGGCATGCTGAAGGCTTTGAACGAGTACAACCATGACTCCGGCGTCGCCAACGTGCTCTACAACATCACGCCCACCATGGTCAACGAATTTAACTTCGGCGTTCATTACAGCAGGCAACTCGCAGTGCCGAGCAGCCAGAGCGAAGTGGACAGGCTCAGCCGCTCCAAGAACGGGATTACGCTGTCGCAGTTCTATCCGCAGTACAACGTGCTCGACATGATCCCGTGGGCCACTTTCGGGGGCATCACCGGCGCGGCGCGCTTCGTCACCGACAGCCGCTTCCCGACCAAGAGCGCCGACACGGTCTTCAACCTTTCCAACAACGTCTCCATGGTGCGCAGCACCCATACCGTCAAAGTCGGCATTTTCTACGAGCGGCCGCGGTACTTCAGCAGCGGCGCCGGAACGAATTACGGCAACTTCGATTTCACCAGCGACAGGAACAATCCTCTCGACACCGGATATGCCTACAGCAACGCACTGATGGGCGTGTTCCGCTCCTACCAAGAGAGCAACTCGCGCATCGAGACCAACGGCCGCGGCCACACGCTGGAGTGGTTTGTCCAGGATACGTGGCGGGTGAACCGCAAGCTCACGCTGGATTACGGCATGCGGTTCACCTGGTATCGTCCCTATACCGACAAGTGGTCGAAGGCCGCCAGCTTCTTGCCGGACCGCTGGGACCCCAACCAGGCCCCGCGCCTGTACTACCCGGTGCTGAACGCCGCCGGACAACGGGTGGCCTACGACCGCGTGACCAACACCTACGCACCCGCGGTGCTCATCGGGGCGATCGTGCCCAACTCCGGCAACACCGCCAACGGCATGGTGGTGGACGACGGCAAGACCATTGACCGAGGCCTGATGAAGCACCAGGGAGTGCTTTACGGTCCGCGCTTCGGCTTCGCCTACGACGTCTTCGGCGACGGCAAGACCGCTGTGCGGGGGGGCTTCGGCATTGTCTACAACACCCGCGAAAGGGTCCTGCTGCTGGACGTGGCGCGCACGCCGCCTCTGCAATACACGCCCACCATTTACTACGGCACGTTCGCCACGCTGCTTCAGAGTGCGGGGACTCTGTTCCCGGTTTCCACCAACGGGTTATCCGTGGCCGGCAACGTGCCCAGCGTGTACAACTACAGCCTGGGCATTCAGCGAAGCCTGGGCTTCAACACCGTTCTTGACGTCGCCTACGTCGCGGCTCTGGGCCGGCACCTGCTGGCCTTGCGCAACATCGCCACGTTGCCCTATGGGTTCCGCTTCTTGTCGGCCAACCAGGATACGACCACCGGCAGGCCGCTGCCCGACAATTTTCTCGTGCCTTACCGTGGTTACTCCAGTGTAACGATCGAGGAGTTCTCCACCGGCTCCAGCTACCACTCCATGCAAATGCAGGTGAACCGCCGGTTCGCTCGGGGTTTGCAGTTCGGCGCTACCTGGACCTGGTCGAAGAGCATGGATTACGGCAGCAACGACTGGGCCTCGATCGCGCAGCAAGCGCCGCGCAGGGTTTGGAATTACGGCAAGTCGGATTTCGATCGCACGCACATCGTGCAGATCAACGCCCTCTGGGAGGCGCCGAAGCTCACCAAGCTGGTGAACAATAAGATCCTGGGCGCTATCGGCGATCACTGGCAGTTCTCAGGAATCGCATCCTTCGTTAGCGGCGGGCCCGCGGGAATCTCCCTCAGCACCACCACCGGACTCGACATCCCGGGCGGCGGTGACGGCGTGCGGCCCATCGTGCTCTCGAACCCGATTCTCCCCAAAGGCGAGCGCACGCTGACGCGCTACTTCCGCCCCGATGTTTTCGCCATGCCCGCGCTGGGCACCTTCGGCAACGCGCCCAGAGACGTGGTGCGCGGACCCGGGATCAACAACTTCGACCTCTCAGCGACCAAGAGCATTCCCATTCGCGAAAAGTACCGTTTCCAGTTGCGCTTCGAGGCTTACAACGCCTTCAATCACACCCAGTTCTCCTCCATGAACACGGTGGCCCAGTTCAATCCGGCCACCGGACAGCAGGTGAACGCCGCGCTCGGAACCCTGACCGGAGCTCGCACCCCCCGAACCGGTCAGGCCTCCCTCCGCTTCCTGTTCTGAGCACGGAGTGACCGGCCCGGTCGGCGGATTGCCGGCCGGGCCGCCTCCTGTACGTGTAGCGAGCGCGGCGCCGCCCAGAGGGCCCCACCCATCACCCGGGCCGCCCGAGTTCGTTGGAAGTCTCGAAACCGCGGGAGTGGTGGAAGCCAGAGAAGTCGGATGGTTTCGCAGCGGCGACGGAGCTCCGGATTGCTCCCGGCAGCCCGCGTTTGAAATTCATCCAAGAGCGGGAACCCTCACCGTCCGGACCCCTGCTCGGCCTCGACAATCGCCGTCGCCAGCTCCTCGATGCGCGCCTCCAGCTCCGGGCTCAGTCGGTCCGCGAACCCCTGCGGCGGTCGGATCACGACCGCGTAAAAGCTGATCCTTTCGGGCAACGAAAGGCCCGCCGTGCGCGCCAGCGCCATCGCGTCCCCGAAAGCTACGGTGTGAAAACCGGTGTGCGGCGTGCTGCAACCCTCGGGCACGGCGACCTGGACGAGAGTTCCAGGCGCAGCCTCTTCGTCCACCAGCGCATCAACGATTAAGGCTCGCTGATAGCCCTCCAGGTGCTCGATGACGCCGAAAGCCGAGCAGGACAATTCCGCCAGTGTCCAGTTGTCGCTCTGAGCCAACCTGCGGTGGACCGCTCGGGCCACCAGCAGACCAATGGCGTCGTCCCCGTAGTAAGGGTTGCCGACCCCGATGATGATGCCGCGTCGCGATTCAGCCGCGTCGTCGGGTTGCGCGAACGGTTCCATCGCTATCCACCACGCGCACCTCCAGGGGCATGGCCCCGGGGAGGCTGTGGGTGGCGCAGGCAAAGCACGGATCGTAGGCCCGGAAGGCCATTTCAATGCGGTTCAACAGTCCGTCGGTGATCTCCATACCCCGCTTGATGAGCCCGAAGGCGGCCTTGCGGATGGACATCGTAATCGGCGCATAGTTGTTGGTGGTTCCCACGATCAGGTTGACCCGCTTCAGGATTCCGCGCTCGTCGGTGACATAGTGATGATAGAGCGTTCCGCGAGGAGCCTCCACGCAGCCGACGCCTTCATCCGGTTTTGCACTGGGCACGGTGCGGATGTTGTCGCTGAGGATCTCCTCGTCGCGCGCCAGCTCCGCAGCTCGCTCAGCGGCATACATCAGCTCGATCAGACGCGCCCAGTGCGTAGCCAGAGTCTGATGAGCCGGCTTGCCTCCCAGCGTGGCGTACATCCGCTCGTATTCCTCCTGCGCCAGCGGTGTGGCCATGCCGTCGGCTGCGTTCAACCGCGACAGCGGGGTGGCGCGATAGACGCCGGAATCCTTGCCGTCCACGAATCCCTTCCAGCCGACCTTTTTCAAGAAGGGGTACTTCAGGTACGACCACGGCTCGACGTGCTCGCCCAGCACCTCCAGATAGTCGCGCGCGTGGAACTTGACGAACTCTTTGCCGTCAGGATCCACTACCCGGATCATACCATCGTAGAAGTTCACCTTGTTGTTCGCGTCCACGGTGCCCATGGAGTAGACCCGGTGCGTGAAGGTGTCGCTGAGGATCATCTCCACGTATTCGGGATTCTTGAGCACCACCGCGTCTATGACCTGCAAACTGAACTTCGCGAACTCCACAAAATAATCGGTGTGCTGGATGATTTCATCCCGCTCTTCGCGCGTCAGCGGCTTGGCCATGCCTCCAGGCAGGCCCGTGACCGGGTGGATCGCCTTGCCGCCGATGAGTGCCACCACGCGCTGAGCCCGTTTGCGGAGTTCGATCACCTTGCCGCCGGCTTCCAGACCCACCTTGCGCACCACGCCCAGAATGTTTCGTTCCGCGGGAGGCGCGTCGGGGCCCACGACAAAATCCGGCCCGCCCAGGGCGTAGAAATGCAAAGTGTGGTCGCCGACGTAGAAAGCCGAATAAAGTAACTCCCGGAGCTTCTTGGCCGCCGGCGGTGGATCCACATGGTAGACGGCGTCGCAGGCCTTGACGCTGGCCATGTGGTGCGCCTCCGGGCAAACGCCGCAGATCCGGGTGGTGATGCGCGGCATCTCCTCCACCGGCCGTCCCACGCAGAACTGCTCGAAACCGCGCAGCTCCGGGACCTGGAAGTAGCAGTTGGCCACTTCGCCGTCGTCGTTGAGGAAGATCGTGATCTTGGCGTGACCTTCCAGCCGGGTGATCGGGTCAATGGTGATCTTACGCATGGCTACCTCCCTAAGCTGTGGGCACGGTTTGCTTACGGTGCAGCAGCGAGGCGGGCACGCTGAACCGGTAGAAGGTGCCCACCGGATCCTCGATCTGATCCAAAATCTTCGCGATCTCGGCCGGGTCGTGGGAGTCAATGACGCTGGAAAGCGCGCTGATCATCTTGGCGCCCTGATCGGTGACATTAGGCGCCGGCCCGTAGCAACCGCGACAGGGCATATTGGCCTTGACGCACAGGGCGCCGCAACCGCTGCGCGTGGCCGGACCCAGGCAAATCAGCCCCTGGTCCAACAGACACTCGTTGGGCTGAGGCACGATCTCCCACGGCCGATAGAAGCGTTTCAGGCGCTTCTCTTTGCGCTCGCGACCGCACTCGTCGCAGCAGGTTTTTTCTCCCGCCCCGATGACCGAGCCCGGTGGGGGAAGCGGCCCCCCGCTCATGATGAGCCCGAGCACCGCAAGAATTTGAGGCGGCTGCGGAGGACAACCGGGCATGAAGTAATCCACCGGGACCACCTGCCCTAGGGTGCGCACCTGCTCATAGAACTCCGGAATCTCCAGCTCTCCTTCCGGAACCTGCCAGCGCGGCTGGGGACGCACGCCGTTGTCGTTCACCGTGGAAGGCGATTTTTGATAGACCCACTCGAAGATCTCCTCGCGGGTGGTCAGATTGGCCAACCCGGGGATGCAACCTTCGGTGGCGCAGGAACCGAAGGCCACCAGCACCTTCGATTTGCGCCTCAGCAGCCGCGCCATGGCCTCGTTCTCACTGGTGCGGATGGCGCCGTTGAACAAACACAGGTCAATCTCGCCATCGGCCATGGCCTCGACGTCCTTGTACTTGAAATCCATGGCGCAGGGCCAGAAGACGATGTCGAAGAACGCCGCCACGTCGAGGATCTTCTCCTCCACGTCCAGGACCGTGACTTCACAGCCTCCGCAACTGGCGGCCCAATACAGAGCCAATTTCGGCTTGCTCATACACGCACCTCCTCGGGCTCCGGTTGAGGCGTCACCGCCTGGGCCGGCGCTAGACGCAGCGGCCCCAAAGCCCGGACCTGTTCGGTAAACTCGTTCGCCACCCGCGCGAACTTTTCGCCCTCGCTGGCCGAAATCCATTCCAGGCGCAGGCGGCGCTCGTCAATACCGAAGTCCTTCAGCACGCGCTTGAGCAGGAGCACGCGGCGTAGCGCCTTAAAATTGCCCTCCTGGTAATGGCAGTCGCCGGGATGGCAGCCGGCCACCAGCACCCCGTCGGCGCCGAGCTGGAACGCGCGCAGGATGAAGGTGGGATCCACCCTCCCGCTGCACATCACGCGGATCGTGCGCAGGTTGGGCGCCGACTTCATCCGACTCACGCCCGCCAGGTCTGCGCCTGTGTACGAGCACCAGTTGCACAGAAACCCAACGATTCTGGGCTCGAAATTCGCTGCACCGTTCGACACCCCGACACCTCCCTTCTAAATCGCTAACACGCCTTCCAATTCCGCCTGAATCTGGCGGTCGCTGAAACCGTAGCCCGTAATGGCTCCCGCCGGACAGGCGGCCACGCAGGTGCCGCAGCCCTTGCACAGGGTGGCGTTGACCCGCGAGACGTTCTGCTCCTCCAGGTAGTCAATCGCGCTATAGGGACACAGGGCATTACAGATCCGGCAACCGCTGCAATAGCGTTCGTCAATCTCGGCTCGCACGGGATCAATCTCCACCACGCCCTTGGCGATGGTGGCCAGCATGCGGGCCGCAGCGGCGCTGGCCTGGGCCACCGAATCCGGGATGTCCTTGGGCCCCTGGGCGCAACCTGCGACGAACAGCCCGTCGGTGGTGGTGGCCACCGGGTCCAGCTTCGGATGGCGCTCCAGGAAGAAGCCGTCCGGACTGCGGCTCAAGCCGAACAGGCGCGCCACGCGCTCGGCATCTCGCTGCGGTTCGATGGCGTTGCAGAGAATGACCATGTCCACCGGGATCTCGCGGAATCGCCCGATGAGGGTATCCTCGCAGCGAATGAGCAGCGTCCCCTCGTCCTGCTGCGACCAGCCCGCCTGCACCACCTCGGCCACCTTCCCCCGGATCACGTTGGCGCCCTCGTGCAACACGCGAGCGTAGAACTCCTCGTAGCCCTTTCCGAAGGCCCGCATGTCAATGTAGAAGTTGTAGACTTCCGCCTCCGGGCACCGCTCCTTGATCAGGTGCGCGAACTTCAGCGCGTACATACAGCAGACGCGCGAGCAGTAGCGGTGGTGATTCTCGTCCCGAGACCCCACGCAGTGGATGATGCCCACGGCGCGCGGCGGGCGACCGTTCTTCAGAAGCACGCGCCCGCCCGTGGGCCCGGTAGCGTTCAGCATGCGCTCGATGTCCAGAGCGGTGTAAATGTTGTCCAGCCGCCCATAGCCGTATTGGGCCATAGCCCTGGCGTCGAAAATCTCGTAGCCGGTGGCCACCAGAATCTGGCCGACCTCGATCTCGATCTCCTCGTCGTGCATCTCGTGGTTGACGGCCTTGGCCTCGCAGACCTCCACGCACTTCTGGCAGGCTCCGGTCTTGAAATGGATACAAGCTTCGCGGTCAATGCGCGGCACCTTGGGCACAGCCTGAGCCGTAGTGACGTAGATGGCGGTGTTGGGTCCCAACAGGAACTCCGGCGGCTTGCCGCGGTAGTCCTCCGGCTCCATTCGGATGTGCGAGGTGAGGCACACCTGCGCGCAGGCGCCGCAGGCGATGCAGGCTTCCGACTCCTGGTTGAACGGCGTGACCACGCGTCGGTGAATGCCCCGGTCCTCGTAGCCGATGGCGCAGGCGCCCACAACCTCTTCGCAGATCCGCACGCAACGCAGGCAGAGGATGCAGGCGTCGGGCGCCTCGTCGCGAAACTCGCTGGTGAAGCGCGGCTTCTCCAGCCCCAGCTCGGCAGCCAGCTCTTTGAGGACCGGCACGTTGGGCCAGCGGGCCAACATCAACTCCAGGACCACCCGGCGGGCTTGCCGCACGTGATCGGTGTCGGTGCGGATCTGCATCCCCTCCTGACACGGCGTGTTGCAAGCCGTGACCAGCTCGTAGCCCCGCGGGTGTTGCACCTGCACCGTGCAGATCCGGCAGGCGCCGAAAGGTTTCAGCCACGGGTGGTAACACAGGGTGGGTATCTTGAGGTCCAGGAGGCCCGCCGCCTTCAAGATGGTCGTGCCGTCCGGAACTTCGATCTCGTTACCATTGATCGTCAGCCTGATCATCTTCCCTCCCTCATTCCACGATCACCGCGTTAAAGTGGCAGACGTCCACGCACACGCCGCACTTTTTGCACAGTGTGCTGTCAATGCGGTGCGGCTGGTTCTTCTCGCCGAAGATCGCCTTCTCCGGGCACTCGCGCTTGCAGACCCCGCAGCCGTGCCCGCGCTCAACGCAAATTGCCGGATCAATGCGGTAGACGTTCAGTTCGCGACAGACCCGCGCCGGACACTTGTGCGCCTGGATGTGCGAGATGTATTCGTCCCGGAAGTACTTCAGCGTGGTGAGCACAGGGTTGGGCGCCGTCTTGCCCAACCCGCACAGCGAGGTTTGTTTGACGATCCAGGAAATTTCCTCCAGCGCCCGAAGGTCATCCATGTCGGCGTGCCCCTCGGTGATCTTCGTGAGGATGTCGAGCATCAGCTTGGTCCCCTCACGGCAGGGCGTGCAGGCGCCGCAGGACTCGTCTTGCGTGAAGGCCAGGAAGTAGCGGGCGACGTCCACCATGCAGGTGTCTTCGTCCATCACCACCAGCCCGCCCGAGCCCATCATGGATCCCACGTCGGTCAGGCTCTCGTAATCAATGGGTAGATCCAGATAATCCTTGGCGCTGCGCGGGCCGTCCGGAGTTTGGTACTCGATGGGCTGATCCATCATGCCGGCCGGAATGCAACCGCCGGAAGGTCCTCCGGTTTGTACGGCTTTGAACTTCTTATCGCCCGGGATCCCGCCGCCGATGTCGTAGATCAGTTCACGAAGGGAAATGCCCATCGGCACCTCGACCAATCCGGTGTTGCGGATCTTGCCGACCAGCGAAAAGACTTTGGTGCCTTTGCTGCGCTCGGTGCCGATCTCGGCAAACCACTGCCAGCCGTTCATGATGATCGGGGGGACGTTGGCCCACGTCTCGACGTTGTTGATGCAGGTAGGCTTGCCCCACAACCCGTACTCGGCCGGGTAAGGCGGCCGGGCGCGCGGATCTCCGAGACGGCCTTCCACGGACGCGATCAGAGCGGTCTCCTCTCCGCAGACAAAGGCGCCCGCGCCGCGCGTCACCGAGATGTCGAAATCCAATCCCGAATCCAGAATGTTTTCGCCCAGCAACCCGTACTCGCGCGCCTGCTGGATGGCGATCTGGATGCGCTCCACCGCCAGCGGATACTCATTGCGGATGTAAATCACCCCGTGGCGCGCGCCGATGGCCCGGGCCCCGATCAGCATGCCCTCGAGCACCGAGTGCGGATCGGATTCGAAGATGCTCCGATCCATGAAGGCCCCCGGATCGCCTTCGTCTCCGTTGCAGATGATGTACTTGGGTTCGCCTTGGGCCTCCCGCACCTTGCGCCATTTCACGCCGGTGGCGAAACCCGCGCCGCCGCGTCCACGCAGCCCGGAGCGCGTGATCTCTTCGATGATTTCCTCCGGCGTCATCTCGGTGAGCGCTTTGGCCAGGGCCCTGTAACCGTCGCGCGCGATGTATTCCTCGATCTTCTCCGGATTGATCAGACCCCGGTTGCGTAGCGCCACCAGCCGCTGCCTGCTGAAGAAGGGGATGTCGGACATCTTGGGGACCGGGGCCGCAGCTTCCGGGGGCGTGTACATCAGCCTTGTCACCGGGCGGCCTTTCACGAAGTGCTCCTCGACCAGCGCCGGGATGTCCCGCGCCGTCAATTGCTGGTAGAAGATGCCCTCCGGATGCACGACCATCAGCGGGCCGACGCCGCAAAAGCCATTACAGCCGGTGGTGACCACCTGCACCTCCTGCTCCAGGCCCCGTTTCTTGATCTCCTTCTCCAGGGCGTCCCGCACCTCCAGGGAGCGGTTGGACACGCAACCCGTGCCCGCACAAACCATGCAGTGCGCTCGATACGCCATGCTCCGCCTCTCCTTAATGAACTCGCTCGCTCCCGATGGCCAGAGCGTATTGCTCGACGATCCTGCCGCCGACGATGTGCTCGTCGAAGATCTCCTTGACCTTGCCCTCGGTCAGGTCCACGTATTTCACCGGAGCCTGCCCCAGGATCTCCACCGTGGCCATCGGCTCCCGACTGCACAATCCTGCGCACCCGGAAGTGGTCACCAGGACATCCTCGAGGCCGCGTTCCTCGATCTGTCGGAGAACGGCCTCCATGATCTTGCGGCCCCCGGCTGCGATGCCGCAGGTGCCCAGGTGCACAGTGATCTTGACCCGGCCGGCGCCTTCGCGCAGCAGAACCGCCCGCCGGGCTTCTTCGCGAATCCGCTCCAGGTCTTCAAGCTTAAGTTTTGGCATGCGCGACCTCCTGTGGCTTCTGGTAACGCCGGAGGATCTGATCCACCCGCGTCAGGGTTACCTTGCCGTAAAGATCCTGCCCGACTGTGACCACGGGCGCCAGGCCGCAACAACCCAAGCACCTCACTTGCTCCAGTCCGAAGTTCAGATCCGGAGTGGTCTGACCCGTCTTGATCCCCAGTTCCCGCTCGAACTTCTCCAGGATCTTGACGGCGCCCTTGACGTGACAAGCCGTGCCCAGGCATACCGCAATGGGGTGCCGCCCCTTGGGCTTCAAACTGAAGGCGCGGTAGAAAGTCGCCAGGCTGTAAGCCCGGCTCAGCGGCACGCCCAGCGTGCGGGATAAATACACCAGGGCGTCCTGAGGCAAATAGGTGTATTCGTGCTGCAGGTCTTGCAGCATGGCGATCAGCGCGCTTTTCTGCGCCCCGTGTTGCCGGATGATGCTCTCAACGGTCGCCAGTTCCATAGGCCTCCTCATAGCCGCGGCACTCGATGGGCCGCAGACTCTCGTATAACTTTTTCCGCAAAACAGCAATCCCTGCCGGCGAATTCAGCCGCAGACCCGGTGCTTCTTCTCGCAGCTCAGCCGTGCGGAAGCGCGCGACCACATCGCCGCGGCGATGCTCGAAGTCCAGATCCACCTCGGGATGGCCGGCCGCCAGCGTCAACAAGGTGGCGGCCATGTCTCCCAGCGGCTGCCGATCCGGATGACTGAGCCGGAACACGGCCGTCACCCTGGTTCCCGCTCCCGGTTGCGAGTCAATGCGCATCTGCCCACCCGTCGCTTGCGCGGCTTGCTCGAGCAGAGACAGGCCCAGGCCCACCTTGCGAGTCGTCCGCGTCGTGAAAAACGGATCGTGCGCGCGTTCTCGCACCTGCTCGGTCATCCCGCACCCGTCGTCGGCGATTTCCACGGTGAGCCGGTCCTGCTCAGGGCTTTCGATCACACGGATCTCCAGCCGTCGGGCTCCGGCCGCCAGCGAATTCTCGGCTAGGTCCAGGATGTGCAAAGCCAGCTCCTCCACCTCATTCGCGCCTTTCCCGCGCCGGCCCTTCGTGGGCCTCGCTGAGCAATCCGCGACCATCCGCCTGACGAAACGCCTTCCGAAACTCGGCCACCCGGGGCGCACACAAGCGAAAGCAAGTGGCGGCATTCCCGATTTGCTCCGCCGTGTGCGCGTCGGAAAACCGAACCAACGCCCGTCCGCGCAATTGCGGCCAGCGACGCCGCGCTTCCTCCGTCGTGGTGTGCGGCGAGATCTCCACAGCGTCCAGTTCCAGCGTCTCGGGCAACAGACCCAGGTGGCCCAGAAGGCCGAAGGATTCCCGGTCCGCGTGGGCGGCAATCGCCATACCTTCCAGGCGGTGAACGGCATCCACGATTTGCTCGATCGAAAGCCGGGTGGCGCCCGCCAACCATCGCGGGTTGAAACCCAACACGTCGTGGTCTTCGTTGACCACCACCTGAAGTCCGAACATTTCCGGGTCGTTTGTTCCGGGCAACTCCCGGTACACCATCTCCTGGAGCGCCAGAGCGCCCTCCAGGCTGTCGAAGAAAGCGAGGATGTGAACCTCCTCCCGCGAGGTCACTTCCATGCCGGGCAAGACCTGCAAGCCGTGGGCGCTCGCGGCCCGCAGCACGGCGCCGGCGTTCTCGGCGGAATTGTGGTCGGCGACGCCGATTACATCCAGGGCGCGTTCGTACGCCCGGGCGACGATGGTGCGCGGTCCCATGGTCAAATCCGCACAAGGAGACAGGCACGTGTGCACATGCAGATCCGCGCGGAAGGCTCGCATCACGGCCGGCCTCCTTTCACTCCCAGGGCATACAGCCGCCCGGCCAACTCGAAACTGGGAAGATCGGTTCCCAGCAGCGTGAGCTTGTGCTCTTCCGCCTTCTCGAGGGTCGTCGGATCCGGCTTGCGGCCATTGACCAGGATCACCGCCGCCAACTCTTTCAGCGCGGCCACCGCGGCTACGTTCGGGTGCGTTTGCAGGGTCAGCCAGAGTTGGCCCGGTTGGGCGTTCGCCATGACGTCGCTGAGCAAGTCGCTCGCGTAGCCTCCGCGAACCTCGGCCTCCAGGTTTCCGTGCGGCGCCAGCAGCTCCAACCCGAGTTTCTGGACCACTTCCCGCACCGTCATGACTGGCAACTCCTGGTGGACACGGCGACGGGGCTGCTCTCGGAGCCGCGGAGTTGGCGGGCGGCGAGCACGACGCATTCCTCCTCGCAGGCGCGCCCCAGCACCACGTCCTCGGCGAAGCTCAGGCAGGTGGGCGAGCCGCATGCGCCGCAGTCAATGCCCGGAAGTTTCCGGCTCAACTCCTGAATCCGCGCGCGCTTTTCGATGGCGCGCGGGATGTCGGCGTCCAGCGGGGAAAACGGGCGCGCCGGGATGCGCCCGGGCAACGAGAAATAACCCTGCTCATAGAGTTCCCGGATCTTGCTGCGCTCCTGAGTGGGCGTGCGTCCGAACCGCGCCACCAAATTCAGGATTCTTCCCCGGGCGAAAAACGGGTTCTCAACGGTGAGCGCTCCCGAGCAGCAACCCTCCGGGCAGGCCTGGCACTCGACGTACTGTAAATCGCTCAGCCTGCCGCTTTCGGCTTCCTCGAGAATGCGCGCGACGTCTCGCAGTCCGCCCACCGCGAGCGTGGTTTCGGCCCGCAAGCAGGCCACCTGCCCGCCCAACACCGGCCATCCCAAACCCAGACCCACGACCTGCTGGTCATTGGGGGACTCCTCGGAGACCTTCGCCAGGGCGCTCACCAGGGGCTGGTAAATGTCCGAGATGGCGATCACCCCGTCTACTTCGGAGACCGCCTTGCGGGGCGGGTCTTTCACGGCCACCATTTTGGCCGGACAGGGGCTCAGATAGATCACGCCGATCTCCTCCGGCCTCAAGCCCAACTCGCGAGCCTTCGTAGCCCTGGCCTCTCGGGCGGCGATCTCCATGGGTGAGTCAATCGGGATGAGCTGCTCGGTCAGCTCCGGGAATCGCGCCTGCACCAGCCGGACCACGACCGGGCAGAAGGGCGACAGCAACGGCAGCGGCCCGCGATAGCGGGCCAGGTACTCGTCAATGGCGAAGCTGACGGCCTCGCTGGCGTAAGCCACGTCCCAGGCGTCGTTGAAACCGATCTTTTTCAGAGCCCGAAGGATGGCGCCGGGCAGCACATCCTTGCGGAACTGGCCGTAGAGCACGGGCGAGGGCAAAGCAATGGTGTAGCGGAAACGGGAGAGGTCGGTGAACGAGCTGGTGCGCGGCACGATGGCCCCGTTCGGGCAGGCCCGCACGCACTCGCCGCAATCAATGCACCGATCCTCGTAGATGAGCGCTTTCCCCTGACGGACGCGAATGGCCTCGGTGGGACAAACGCGCAGGCAGGCCATCCGGCCCGTGCAGCGTTCCGTGGCCGTGCGCACGGAATGGAAATCTTCGCTCATCTCAGACCCGGATAATGATGTCCAGCTCCGTACCTTTTCCAACCACCGAAGAGATGCGGAAGACGTCGGCGTTCTTGCGAATGTTGGGCAGCCCCATGCCCGCTCCGAAGCCCATCTCCCGGATTTCCTCGGTGGCCGTGGAATAACCCTCCTGCATCGCCAGCTCGATGTCCTCGATACCCTGGCCCTGGTCTTCTACGTGGATTCGCACTTCGGCGGGCGTGACCCGCAGCTCCATGGTTCCCCGCTGGGCGTAGAGCACCACGTTCATTTCCGCCTCGTAAGCGGCGATGGCCGCGCGTCGTACCGCAGCGGGCGGCAAGCCGATCTCTCGCAGAATGGCTTTGACCGTGGTCGAGGCCTTGCCGGCATTGACGAAATCCCTTCCATGGATCTCAAACCGCTGAGTGAAGAGGGGCTCGCCGGACATCGCCGGTTTCCTCCTCCACCTCGCTGCCGCCGCGCAGCCCGCGCAGGTACAGCCGGCCGCAAGCCTCGAACATGGGCAGAGCGGTAACCAGCACGACGATGCCCTTCTCTTTGGCGAGCGCCACAGCCTCCGGCTCGGGCATCTTGCCCCGCACGTACACGATGGCCTTCACGTCCGCCACGTCCGCCGTCCGCACGCTCTGCACGTTGGTGAGGCCCGTCAGCAACACGGCGTCGGGCTTGATGAACATCAGCACGTCGCTCATCAGGTCGGCCCCGCAGCCGTGAGTGACCTCGCGGCTGAGAGCCTCATCGCCGGTGAGCACCTGACAGTTCAGAATCTGGCGGATCTCCTCCAGCGTCATGACGTCACCCGCTTGACAACCTGCTTGCCTAGCCAGATCGTCCGTCGGCGGGGCACGCGTGTGGCCGGGCACACGTTCCAACACTGACCGCAACCCGTGCAGCGCGATTCGTCCACGTAGCGCGCCGCGCGCCGGATCCGGACCTTGAAATTGCCGATGTAGCCGGACACCCCGGTGACCTCGCTGAGCGTCAGCAGCTTGATGTTGGGCCGGTGGCCGACGGAAACCATCTTGGGCGTCAGGATGCAGGCCGCGCAGTCCAGGGTCGGAAACGTCTTGTCGAACTGACCCATGCGCCCGCCGATCGAGGGTTCCCGCTCGACCAGGTAAACCGTGTGTCCGGCCTCCGCCAATTCCAGCGCTGCTTGGATGCCTGCGATGCCGCCGCCCACCACCAACACGTTGGGATTGACCGGAGCCCGCAACGGCTCCAGCGGCTGGTGCAAGGCCACGCGCCGGACCGCCGCCAGCACCAGAGCCTTCGCCTTCTCGGTGGCCATGCGCGCGTCATCGTGAATCCACGAGCAATGCTCACGGATGTTGGCGATCTGCACCAGGTACCGGTTCAGACCGGCTTTCATCGCCGCGTTGCGGAACGTCAGCTCGTGCATCAAGGGTGAGCAAGCCGCCACCACGACCCGATTCAGATTCAACTCCGCGATATCCTTGCGAATCAGCTCCTGCCCGGGATCCGAGCACATGAACTTGTAATCGCGCGCCACTCGAACCCCGGGCGCCGTGGCGATGAACTTCCGGACTTCCTCCACCTTGACCGTCGAGGCGATGTTGGCGCCGCAGTGGCAAATGTAGACCCCGATGCGGACATCACCGTTCTGATTCATCGCTGCTTCCTCCTACGCCGCCGGGCGGAGCTTCAAGGGAATCAAGTTGCGCCCCAGGCCCAGCGCATCCTCTCCGCAGCCCAGCGCCAGACCCAGTAGTTGCGTGAAAAAGAGCACCGGCATCTGGTAGTGGGTTCCGAAAGCTTTGTTGACGCGGTCCTGGTACGCCTCCACGTTCACCTGGCACATGGGGCAAGTCGTCAGGATGCACTCCGCCCCGTTCTCGGCCGCACAGGCCAACAACTCCTTCACCAACTCCAAGCAGACCTCCGGAAACGTCGTCATGAGCATTCCGCCGCAACAGCGCGTCTTCATCGGGAAGTACACGGGTGCGGCGCCCAGCGCGGCGAACAACCGGTCCATGCTTTCGGGAAACTCGCGGTCGTCGAAGCCGCGCTCCGGTCGCACGATCTGACAACCGTAGTAAGGGGCGAACCGGAGTCCGTCCAGACGGCGGGTCGCCGAGCGCGCGATCTGTTCGATGCCCACGTCGTTGACCAGCACGTCGAGGGGATGGCGCACGCGCACGTTCAACTCGTAGCTCAGACCCGCCTCCCCCAACAGGCGGTCCACTTTCTGGCGTAGCTCCGCGCTCTCGCGCAGGAAGCGGTTGGTTTTCAGCAACACCGTATAGCAGGCGCTGCACGGCGCCACCAGCTCCCGCTCGCCGTCGCGCCCCGCCAGAGCAAGGTTGCGAGCGCTGATGGCCAGCGAGGTGGTTTCGTCCACGCTCATGTACATGGTGGCGCCGCAACAGTTCCAATCCTCGAGCGGCTTCAGCCCGAGGCCCAGAGCGGCGAACACAGCGCGCAGACTCTCGTCGTATTGGCGAGCCGCCCCTTCCAAACTGCATCCCGGGTAATAGAGGTAATCCATGTTTCGCTCCTCAAACCGCTCTCTCGGGCAGACGACCGACCGCCCGATATCCCACCATGCCCGGCGCATACTCGGGCTGCGCCTCCTCTCGCGGAAGCTCGAGCGCACGCGAGGCCTCGATCATCTTTCGGATGGCGCCCACGCCGCGGATGCGATGCGGAAGCAAAGCCACTCGTCCTTTGCGGTACATGGCCCAACCCAGCGGCGCCAGCTTGATCAACTCCAGGGGATTGCGCCGCAAGTGATACAGCAACATCAGCAGCAGTTCGTGATTCCGCCCGTAACGGTTCACCAGCCGCACGAAATTCCTGGACAGCAGGTACACCGGGAAGCGTTCCGGATACAGGCCCTTCTCCATGGCCACGCGCTTGAGGGCGTACAGCAGATCGGTGATCTTGATTTGCTGCGGGCAGCGCGTGGTGCACATATAACAGGAGGCACAGATCCAGATCGTGCGGCTCTGGAGGATCTCCTCGATGCGGCCGGCTCGGAACAGAGCCAGCACCATGCGCGGAGAAATGTCCATGGCATAGCTGACCGGGCAGCTCCCCGTGCAGGTCCCGCATTGCAGGCACAAGGAGATTCGGTCGCCTCCCGGCACCAATTCAGCTTCCTGCAAGAACCGGCGGCGCAGCTCGCGCTCGCCCGCGGGAAGCATCCCAGGGACTTTCAACGTGCTCTTCATCCTTCTCCTTTCGCGGCGCTAACCGCTGGCCGCCAGAGGGCCGCGCTTTCGCAACCCACGACTCTCGTAAAAGCAGGTGCGGGGCACGAGTCGGCGTAACAGACAGCCGGGACGAAAGTACATCCCGCAGTCCACGCAGAGCTCGTCCTCCCTGACAGTCCCATCCAGGAAAGCCGCCGCCACGCGCTCCAACATCCGCGCCCCTTCGGCCAGCTCCTCCGGCCGAAAGGACCTGGCCACCTGCCGGAGTTTGCGTCCGGCAGCCGTGTCGTAGGCCGCGATGAGGCGAGCAGCGGGCGGGGTTAGCGACAACTCTGTGGCGCGCCGGTCCGAAAGCACCTCGGACCGCCGCAACAGAGACCTTTGCACCAGCCGGTCCACGGCCCTGCTGGCCCCGGCCTTGCTGATGTTCAGGAACGTCGCGATGTCACTCAGGAAGTGTCTTTCCGTCAGGGCCACCAGCTTGAGAAGTCGCAGTTGGGCTGCCGAAAGTCGGCCCCGGGTAGCCTCCCGGAGCAGCCGGTCTTCCATAACCTTGGCCAGCGCGGTCCGCAGAATGTGCACACTTGCCAGGAGGTCGCTGAGCGACTCGTAATCAGCCGTCCGCTGCTCCGGGAGCCTCCGGGCCACGGATCCCTCGCCGTCCTTTCGGACTAAAATACCCCAAACTATTTTATCTCCCCCTTCGGTCAAGTCAAGCGAAATTTTTGCCTTTGTTGACAGTTGCGTGAGGCAACCATTTCGGCGGCAACGACTTCCCAAAGAGGGGCCGCCGCCCACCAGCAGCCCGATACCGGGCCCTTGGATGAGGGTGGGACCCAACACCCCCGAACCTGCGCGCGCCAAATACCTCTTGATACCGGTGGTTACACCCCTCCGTCGCAGCTACCCCCGCGCCGGCGCTTGCGCGCCCCAAGCGCCTGCCTCCTGCCGCGCACTCCTGGTGTGCTATACACCTTAGGGAACCGTAGGACCCCGCACTGCGGCCGGAGTCCCCCTATGGAAGACTTCATTGACTACTACGAGCTGCTCCAGATCAGCCCGAACGCCGAACCTCAAACCATCCAGCGCGTCTACCGCATGCTGGCCGCCCGCTACCACCCCGACACCCGGCGACCGGCGATCGCGAGCGCTTCCTGTTGCTCCAGCAGGCCTACGAGGTCCTCTCCGACCCGGAGCGGCGAGCGGCTTACAACGCCCGTTATCAAGCCCATCGGCTTCAACCGCTTCCCGTTTTCGAGATGAAGGAATTCGTCATCGGCATCGAAGCCGAGACCAACCGCCGGCTCGGCATCCTCTGCCTGCTTTACAACCGGCGCCGCAGCAGCCCCGATCGCGCCTCCCTCTCGCTGCTGGAGCTGGAATCGCTCATGGCTATACCCCGCGAGCACCTGGAGTTCACCACCTGGTATCTGAAGCAGAAGAACTACATCACACGCGACGACAGCGGGGAGCTGGCCATCACCGCCGAAGGCGTGGATTTTGTCGAATCCAAGGCCCCGGAGAACCGCGTCTTCTACAAGCTGTTGACGGGGGCCATCCTGGGCCGAGAAGAGACGGCCGGGAAAGGTCCGGACGAACCGAAAAAGTAAGCCTTCCCGTCGCACCGCAGCTTGTCCGGCGACCGGCCCTGGGAGCGGCTTTGCAGCCCCCTGCCAGCCGTGGCGCGCCCTTTTCGTACAGTGGAAGTATGGGTGACTGCCTGCCCCGCGTGGTGATCGTAGGCAGACCAAATGTCGGCAAGTCCACCTTGTTCAACGCCATCACCGGCCGGCGGCGGGCGATCGTGGGCGACGAGCCCGGCATTACGCGCGATCGCATTTACGGGCGCGCCGTGTACCGGGGCCGCTGCTTCGAGGTGGTGGACACCGGCGGCATCATTTCCGAGGACGACGCCGAGATTCCCAGCCGCATTCTCCAGCAAGCGCAGGCGGCGATCGAGCAAGCCGCTCACATCATCTTTCTTATAGACGGCCGCACCGAAATCACGGCCGCGGATCGGGACCTCGCCCAGCGCCTGCGGCGCCTGGGTAAGCCCGTCTCTCTGGCGGTGAACAAGATTGACACGCCGGCGCGCGAAAGCCTGATCCACGATTTTCACTCCCTGGGCATCGCCCACGTCTTCCCGGTTTCGGCCGAACACCACCTGGGGTTGGATGAGCTGCTCGAGCACGTCACCGCGGACTTCCCCGTCTCGGAAGCCGAGCCGCCTCCGCCTGCCATCCGGGTGGCGATCATCGGGCGACCCAATGTCGGCAAGTCCACGCTGTTGAACGCTCTGGTGGGATACGAGCGCGCCATCGTCTCCGCCACCCCGGGCACCACGCGTGATGCGGTGGACGAAACTCTGGTGCATGACGGCGTGCCCTACACCCTTGTAGATACCGCAGGCATTCGACGCAAGGGCAAAACCAAGCTCATGGCCGAGAAACTGAGCGTGGTAATGGCGCGCCGCCACATTCGCCTGTCCGACGTCGCCCTCCTGGTGCTGGACGCTTCCGAAGGCATCGTGAATCTGGACGCCACCATCGCCGGTTACGCCCATGAGGAAGGCCGCGCCCTCATCTGTTGCGTCAACAAGTGGGACCTGCGCAGCGATCGCGAGCGTCGCTCCTTCGAGGCCGCGCTGCGCCGGGAACTGAAATTCCTGGACTATGCGCCGGTGGCATTCATCTCCGCGCTGACCGGCAAAGGCGTGCACGAGCTATTCGCTTTGATCCGCCAGGTCTACGAATCCGCATCGCGGCGCATCCCTACCGGCGAGCTGAACCGCTTCCTGGCCGATCTGAAAGTGGCGATCGAGCCGCGCATTCTCTATCTCACGCAGGTGTCGGTGCGCCCGCCCACCTTCGTGTTGTTCACCGAGCGCCCCGAGCCGCTGCACTTCTCGCGCGAACGCTATCTGATCCACCAACTTCGCGAGCGCTTCGGGTTTCAGGGAACCCCGATCGTCATCAAAACTCGCGCGCGGCGGCGCAAAGCAACCTGATCACGCGCCGGCGGACGCAGCCGACGTTTTGCCCGCGCTCTCCATCGGGATCACCCTGGGTTGCAGCCCTGCTTTGGCCAGGACGACATAAACCAAGAACCCGGTGAGAAAACTGTAGACCACGGCGGGCTGAACGTTGTCCTTCCAAGCGGCAGGAAGCGGCAGGAACGGCAGGATGCCGACCAGAAAGCCGAGCGCCCAGGCCCCGTAGCCCGCCCAGTTGATCCCTTCGCGCGGACCGGCCCATCGCTTGCCGGAAAGCAGGTAGTCCGCCGCCATGGCCCCGCAGATCGGGCCGAAGGAGGCGCCCACGATGGTGAAAAAGCCGATGAGATTCTGGGCCGCGCCCGTGATGGCCAACACGATGGCCACCGTCACCCCGGCCATCAGCGACCAGGCCCGCGGCACGCTGGGGATCATGGTGGCGAAGCTGTTGCCCGCGATGAAAGCGCAGAAGCAGGCAGGCGCAATCGAAGCGATGGCGAACAGGAAGAACATCGAGGTGGCCAGGAAGCCCCCGAGCGCGCCGATGACGGCGTCGTAGGTGTAAGCCTCCAGCTCGGGATGCAGCGCCCGCGCGCCGGCCACCGACAGCAGAGGCAAACCTCCGGCGTAGACGATGGCCAGCGCGATGCCCACCAGTCCGCCCAACTTCACATCGCGCGCGTCGCGGTTGTTCATGCCGAAGTCCGCTCCGGCAGCCCCCGCCGTAGCGAAGAAGCCGATCACCATCTGGATCAGCAGCGTGAAAGCGATGAACGGAGCCGGTTCGGTGGGCGCGTGCTGCGCTAGACCTCCGGCGGTCTTCAGGAACACGGTCAGGACCATCAGAAAGGCGATGGCGTTCAGGTACAGAGCCACGCGCGCCACGTAGCGGATTCCTTTGACGCCCACGTAAGCCATGGTGTAGCCCCACAGGATCGCCACCACGGCAAACAGCAAGGTGCGCGGTCGAGCCTCCGCGCGAAAGCCGCTCAAAATGTACAACGTCGAGAAGTACGTACCTACGGCGAACCAGCCCACTTGCAGCACGCCCATCAGCAGGCCGGGCATCACATAGCCGCCGCGCGTGCCGAAGGTGGAACTGCCCACCACGTACAAGGGATAGCCGGTCTTCATGCCGAGCATGGCCGGCGCGTAGTAGTACAGGGCATAGCTCAGCAGGCCGGCCACCACAAGCGCCAGCAGGCACACGCCCAGCCCGGCTCGGTTAATGGTGCCCACGGCGATGGCTTGATAGAATGCGACCCACAGAAATACGCCCGCATAGCTTGGAGCGGTGCTGACGTACCAGGGAGTCCGTTTGTCGGCGGGAACGGGAACCGCCTTGGCGAGATAGTCAGGCAGCATGGAGCCTCCTCGGGCCGTCCAGTATACTACGGCGGCGAGCCGTGCGCCGGGCTCAGGCGCGGGCGACGAAGAAGTCTACGTGGTCGAAGCGGGCCGTTCGCACCCGTTCTTGCAGGATCGAATAGCGCAGCAGGTGGGCGTGATTGCGGAGCCGCTCGGCGTCGCCGGCGGCGATCTTCAAGCGGTAGCAGTCGGCGCGCTCCTTGTAGGAGTACTCGCGATACTGGGGTGCAACGTCCGCAACCAGAGCCAGCAACACGTCCCAAAAACTGGTTTGCCGCAGCAGACGACGCCGTGCGCCGGCCTCGCGCGTGATTTCGATGCGGCAGTGTGGTCCGATGAGGACCACGCGCACGCAACGTGCGGCCGCGAAAGGCCGCTCGGGTTCGGGATCCGGGAAGCCGGACAGCAATCGGCGGAGATCCTCAGGATCAGCCTCCAAGCCCTCCCAGCGATAGCGCGTGGCGCCGCTGACGAGCGCGCCCCTGGCCAGCAGTTCCCGCACCCGCTCGACGCTCTTGCCCGTCACGTCCAGCATCAACTCCACGAGCTCCCGCAAGGGCATCTCCCGCGTCACCACCGGCATGATGGAGAGATAGCCGGCGTTCTCGGAGCTCAGTTTGACGCGCAACGTCTCGGGCAGGCCCACGGGTATGATCGTAGCGTAGCCGATGCCTCTCACGGAAGTCCTGCGGCGCATCATCCGGCGCGAAGGGCCGATTCGCTTTTCCCGCTTCATGGAGCTGGCCCTGTATCACCCCGAGCACGGCTACTATCGGCGAGCGCGCGATCCCTTCGGGCGCGCAGGCGATTATTTCACCGCCTCGCAACTGCAGCCGGTTTACGGGATCCTCATGGCCTCGCTGGTTGAAGAGCTTTTCAAGAAGTTGAACGCCCCGGAAGGATTCACCGTGGTCGAGTTAGGAGCGGGCCGCGGCGAGATGTCTCAGGCCTTCGCCGCCTGGTCCTACGTTCCCCTGGAGATCGGAAGCGGGGCCTTGCCGCAGCAGTTCACCGGGGTGGTCTTCGCCAACGAGTTCTTCGACGCGTTGCCCGTGGATCAGGTGGTGCTGCGGCGAGGCGTCTGGCGGGTGAGGCGCGTGGACTGGCGCGCAGGGCGCTTTATCTGGATCGAGGCTGAGCCTGCCGAGGGCCGGATCGCCGACTACGTTCGCCGCTTCGTCCCCCTGGAGGAAGAAGGTTCGCTGGCGGAGGTGCACCTGGAGGCGCTCGCGTGGCTGGAGCGCGTGGCGCACAGCTTACAGCGCGGCTTCCTGTTGGCGATTGATTACGGGTACACCGCGCAAGAACAACGCCGCTTCCCGCAGGGGACTCTAATGTCTTACCGTCGGCACCAGGCTTGCGAAGATGTGCTGGCGCAGCCCGGCGACCGCGACATCACGGCCCAGGTCCCCTTCACCGCGCTTCAACAGCACGGCGCCTGTTGCGGTCTGCGAACCGAGCGACTGGAAAGGCTGGCCAGGGTCTTGTTGGAGATCGGAGAACGCGATCGCTTCAGCGCAGCCCTGAGCGCCTCGGGCGGGACCGCCGCGCTCCAGCGCCGACTCCAGTTGAAAACCCTGCTGGTGAGTCTGGGGGAAAGCTTCCGGGTGCTGCTGTTGCGGAAGGGGGAAGCAGGACGGCGGGAGAGCGCACAAGAAAAAGGCCCCGAGAGAATCGGGGCCTGAGCGAACCTTGTTGGATTCTGCCTGCCTGAGTGGAGGCCGCTACTTCTTCTTCTTCTTCGGAGCGGCTTTCTTGGCGGCCTTCTTCTTGGTTGCGTTCTTCATCGTTCGATTCTCCCTTGACATCAGATTTCACGCGATCCAAAAGATCGCGGTTTGATTCAGATATAAAGTGAAATGAAGAGAAAGTCAAGAGAAAAATGCACGGTCGGGGTCGAGAAGCGAAAAAAACGCGCCGGCGAGCATTTGTTTCGCCTGCCGAGACCCCTCTCCGGCGCCTTCGCGGCGGCGGAGACGCGCTCGGGAATTGCCGGAAGCGTCGCGTGCCCGATAGCATCAGGCTTATGAGACGCAGCGCGCTGGTTCTGGCGGTCGTGGGCATCGTTGCCGCTATGGGTTGCGCGAAGAAGAAGCGCGTGCCGGCGGCGCGCATGCCCGCCATCGGCGCTACGGAAACAGGGATCGCCAGTTGGTACGGCCATCCGTATCACGGCCGTCCGGCGGCCAGCGGCGAGATCTACGACATGGAGCGACTCACCGCCGCTCACCGCACCTTGCCGTTCGGCACGCGCGTGCGCGTCGAGAACTTGCAGAACGGCCGGCGCATCGAAGTGCGCATCAACGATCGCGGGCCCTTCGTCGAGGGACGCATTATTGACCTCTCGCGCGCGGCCGCGCGCGAGATCGGCATGCTGGGACCCGGCACGGCGCGCGTGCGCCTGGTCGTTCTGGCGTTGCCTTCCCAGACTTCCGGCGCCGACACGTTCGCCGTGCAGACCGGCGCCTTTCGCGAACGCGCCAACGCCGAGCGACAACGGCAGCGCCTCAGCAAGCGCTACCGAGACGTCCGCCTGGTCGAGCGCCCGGGCGATCCGCCGCTGTGGCGCGTCCTGGTGGGTCGTTTGCCCAGCCAGCAGGAGGCCGAAGTTCTGGCCGGGCGACTGCGCGCTGAGCTCGGCGAAGCGTTCGTGGTGAGAGTGGATGCCGTGCCGGCAGACCACTTATAATTGGAGCCGCAGTGTCAGCAAATCCTGCCGACTCCCCGCCCGTCCTGGTGGGCGAGTCGCCCCGGATGCGGCAGATCCGGCGCCTGATCGAGAAGCTGGGCCGCTCGCGCTCGCCTGTGTTGTTGCTGGGCGAGACCGGAACCGGCAAAGAAGTCGTGGCGCGCGCGATCCATCATGCCGGCAGCGGGGGACCCTTCGTGCCCATAGATTGCTCGGCGCTCAACCACGCCTTGATGGAAAGCGAGCTGTTCGGGCACGTCAAAGGCGCTTTCACCGGGGCCGCTTCCAACAAGGTGGGGTTGCTGGAGCTGGCCCACGGCGGCACGGCGTTCTTCGATGAGATCGGCGAGTTGCCGGTAGAAATGCAAGTCAAGCTCCTGCGCGTGCTGCAAGACCGCAGGATCCGCCCGGTGGGCTCTCTGAGCTGGCGTCAGGCGGATTTCCGGATCATCGCCGCCACTAACCGCGATCTTGCGGCGGAGGTCGAACGCGGCGCCTTCCGGCGCGATCTGTTCTACCGATTGAATGTGGTGACCGTGCGCATGCCTCCCTTACGCGAGCGCAAGGAAGACATTCCCGCACTGGTGGCGCACTTTCTCAGCCGTTATCCCGGACAACGGGAAGTGGCGCCCGAGATCATGGCAGTGCTGCTCTCGTACGATTGGCCGGGCAACGTGCGGGAGCTGGAGAACTGCATCGAGCGGTTGGTGGCGCTGAACTCCGGACCGGTGCTTACGGCTATGGACCTGCCGAGCAGTCTTCAGAATTTCCTGCGTCCTGCGCCCCCGGCGACCGACGGTGAAAGGCGGGGCGAAGAGCCGCCGCCGATCTTGCCGCTCGAAGAGTGCGAGAGGCGCAGCATCCTCGAAGCTCTGGCCTATACGCGAGGCGACCGCTTGAAAGCCGCTCGACTGCTGGGCATCGGACGCACCACGCTCTACCGCAAAATGCGGCACTACGGCATCCAGGTCGCGCCGGGGATCGCCAAGGGCCCGCCGCGATGAGGATTGCGCTCGACGCCACCTACAGCCTGGGTGCGAATCTCTCGGGAGTCGGGGTCTATTCTCGCGAAATCCTCTTCGGTCTGGCCGCAGCTCATCCGGAAGCCGACTTCCTGTTCTGCTACCGCACGCACAGGATGATCCGCGCCTGGTTGGAGCGCCTGCCGCCGAACGCCCGTCGCCGCTTGCTCACGGAACAGCGCGCGCCCTCGGATGCGGATCTGTTTCATGGACTCAATCAGCGCCTGCCTGCGGCCCCCTTGCGACGCGCGGTCACGACCTTCCATGATCTGTTCGTCATCAGCGGCGACTACTCGACGCCGGAATTTCGCGCGCGCTTCCAGCAGCAAGCCCGGCAAGCCGCCGCGCGCTCCGAGCGCATCATTACCGTGTCCGCCTTCACGGCGGATCAGGTCGAGCAACTGCTGGGCGTAGAGCGGGAGCGCCTGCGGGTCATCCACCACGGAGTGCGCTTGCCCGCAGCGCCGCCCTCCGATGGGCAGCGCGAGAACGTGGTGCTTCACGTGGGCGCCATCCAGACGCGCAAGAACCTTCTCCGTTTGGTGCGGGCCTTCGAGCGCATGGACGCCGGTTGGCGCCTGGTGCTGATCGGCAGCCAGGGATACGGCGCGGCGGAGATCCTTCAAGCCATCCAGGCCAGCCCTCGGCGCGCGGATATCGCGGTGTTAGGCTACCTCTCGGCCGCGGAGAGGGACCGCTGGTACGCGCGGGCTCGGCTGCTGGCGTTTCCCTCGCTGGGAGAGGGCTTCGGCATCCCGGTGCTGGAGGCGATGGCCTGGGGATTGCCGGTCATCACGTCGAACGGCTCCGCGCTGCGCGAAGTGGGCGGAGAAGCCGTCGTCTTGGTGGATCCGCTCAACGTCGAGGAGATTGCTGCGGCGCTGAACGCACTGGCGCGCGATCCCTCGCGTCGTCAGGCGCTGGCTTCACGCGGCAGGCAAAGAGCAGCAAATTTCAGTTGGGAGGCGGCGGTCCGCAAGACCTGGGCCGTTTACCAGGAGCTCGGCATTGGCTGACGCGCGCGGCTCTCAATCTTCGTCAATCGCGATTTTCAGAGCGCGCAGGAACTTCTGGTCCTGAGAGGTCCACTTGATTTTGGGACGCGACTCCGAATCGCGCGCGCGGCGCCGTTCGCTGGAACTCTCGGACGGGGCGGGCCTGTGTTCTTCAGGATTCTGGTCGCGGCGGTTGAATCCGATGGTGGCTTCCAGGATCAGGAAGACATCGTAGCCGGCCCGGCGGATTTCTCCGATGGCTGCCGCGATCTGTTCGGACTCGGAAAGCGATTCGTTGATCGCGTTACCGAGCTCTTGCATCAACGCCTTTAATCGTTCGTCCATACGCCCCTTCCTTCGGGCCGCCTCCAAACCGAGCCGGCCAGCCCTACCAGCCGCTCACAGGGCTGCGTGCGAGCCGCGCCCCATTTAGTGGATGCCCTCAGCAGCCAACCCGTTTCAGGTGTCGGCGCCATTCGGCCGCTGCACCCTCACGCTTTGATTGTAGTGGAGCCGCGCCTCCGGCACAAGCCCCACCTTCATTATCGGCAAAATCAGCGGCGCCAGAGAGGTTCGTCCGGCGCCCCAATCGCATGAGCGCCTGCTCCGGTTTGCTACCATGATGGACACGGAACCTCTGGATGACGGCTCGCATCCGCCAGTTCCTGCACTACGTGCTGCCTGCGGTGGCGCGCCCGATTCGCATTCTGTGGAACCAGATCATCGGCTTCTTGTTCCTGGTGCTGGCTCTGATCGCCGTGCCCCGCCTCTACCGCGCCCTGCGCGAGTTTGACGGCGACCTGCGCAGCATCTTTGAAGTCGCCCTTTCGGCGGTTTTCGTTCTCGTCATGGCCGGCTTCGGCATTTCTTCGTTCTGGCGCGCCCACAAGATCTCGCGCTCCTCTTAGACTCACCGCGCCTGACGAGCCGCAGCAGCTCACGCCACCTTGGCCGCTTGCACGTGCGGCGCGTACTGCTGGTCTACACCCAGAATGTGCTTCCGCAGCCACTCGGTCAACGATTGCGCCAGGTCAATCGTCACGCTGAACTCGCCCTGCTGGTTCCTCTGCTCGAAGTCCTTCAACTGCTCCACGAACGCCTCATGAATCCGGCGGTGACGGTCCAGGTCCGGGTATCGGGCGCGTCGCATCAGGTCTTCCTCGTAGGCGAAATGCTCCCGCGTGTACGCCGACAGGGCGCTCAGCAGCTTGCCGACCACCTGACGCCCCTGGCCCTGTCGCATCGCTCGATCCAGTTCGGCGAAATACTCGAACAGCTTGCGGTGCTGGGCGTCAATTTGAGAAACGCCTACGCTATATTCTGGTTTCCACTCAAACATTCTGTTGCCTCCTCAAGTCCTCGGTCCCACCTTCCTCGCGCGGTTACCGGCCGAGCGGCCTCGGCTGTCGTGGTCCGGCCGCGGGCTTCAGGCCGCCTTGTGTGCCTTCAGGTGCGGCGCGTAGCGCTGGTCCATCCCGAGCACGTGGTTGCGCACCCAGTCCGCCAGCGACGAAACCAACTCCACCGTCAAGCCCAACTCTCCGGCCGTGTGGCGGCGCTCGAACGTCAGCGCCTTTTCAACGAACGCATCGTGGGCCGCTTTGTGTTGCGCCAACTCCGGAAAGTCGGTCCGGCGCATCAGCTCCTCTTCGGTGGCGAAGTGTTCACGGGTGTAGGCCAGCAAATTGCGCAGCACCTTCCCCAACACCTCGCGGCCCTGCCCTTTCCGCATGGCCTGTTCCAGCTCGTTGATGTAGTCGAACAGCTTGCGGTGCTGGGCGTCAATGCGCGCCACGCCCACGCTGTATTCGGGTTTCCACTCCAGCATCAGCTCGCTCCTCGGGGTTGCGCCCCTGCCATTCGTATCGGACGCCTTCAGAGAAACCCTTAGGCCGCATTCTCGCCAAAGGCTGAGCCGCGCCCCTCGGTTTCCCGATGAGCACTTGTAGGCGCAGGCGATGGATTGCACCAAGCGAGGCGGCCGCATCCTCCGCAGAGTGCGCCCAACCCCGCTCTCCGTTTCCAGCGCACTTCCCCGGCCAGGTAGTCGCTTGCTTTGACCGCGGTGGCGCCACCCGGGATGATGGCGCCTGGCTGTTGCGAGATCTCGAGTAGCGCGCCGGCATCCCGCGCCGCTTCGCCGCCTGCTTCCACGACTACCGCAGCCCGCAGCGCGTCGAGCACTCCTTCGAGGAGCCGGTGCAGCAGCGCGTTGACACCCCAACCCTGCGCTACGAGGATCACAACGATCCCGACCCGCTGCGCGAGGAGCGGCAGTTGACGCCTGCGGCCTGCAAGCACGATCTCCGCAGCCAACAGGGGGCGACGCAGTGGACCGCGGCAATCCACGAGCTGATCCTGGCTGGCCGGAGCCGGCATTCGCGCTAAAGAGACCACCTCCGCCGCCCGACGGCGGACGCAGGCCGGACGGAATTTCTGTTCAAGATGCAGGCCAGTCGAACTGCCGCCACTGAAGCTCGAACTGTGAGGCCTTAACAGCCACAGCGGCCGCGTATCCGGGCGGCATTTCGATGTCGGCAATGCTCCAGGGCTCAATTCCCACCATTTGGGGGTAGACGCAGAAGCTGTCCAACCCCAGGGACAAACCGCCGCCCACTCCTTTCACATAAGCTTCCTTGCGCACCCAAATCCGGAAGAAGAGATCAAGCCGCGAAGATTCTTCAAGAGTCTGCAAGGCAGCCCGCTCCGCGGGGTGAAAGAATTGCGAGGCGATAGCGAGGGGCTCGATTCGCGCCTGGATCGCCTCGACGTCCACGCCCAGTGCGAGATCTCGTGCGATGGCGACGAGAGTCAGGTTGGCGGAGTGGGACAGGTTAAACGAAATGTCGCTGTTTTCCAGATACGGTTTGCCCGTGTCCGTACGGCGCAGCCGGATTTTATTCGGCTCCAACCGGGCATACCGCGAGAGCAGCTCGAGCAGCGCCTGATGACGGACCCGGCTATCCCCCTCGAAACGGTAAAGATGGACGGCGGGGAGGCTCATGAAGCTAGGTCCGCGGCAAGCACCTTCAAAAACTCTTCTTCGGCGGTTTGGTGGAAGAAATGTCCGCCGGGGAACATCCGGAGCCGGAAGGAAGCGGTGGTCTGTTCCCGCCAGGCCTCGAGGTGCTCGCGGCTGATCTGGGGGTCGGATTCGCCGCCGTAGGCACGGATCGGGCAGTTCAGGGGTGGCTCGTCCTGGTAGATGTAATTCCGATACAGGGAGGCGTCCGCTTTCAAGGCGGGCAGAATGAGGCGCATGAGCTCACGGTTTTCAAGAATCTCCCGCGGGACGCCCTGGAGGCGGCGAAGTTCATCGAGGAATTCTTCGTCGGAAGGCGCCGGAGGCGGCGTCCAACCGCGCCGGAAGTGAGGGGCGCGGGCGGCGGATACGAATAGCCCTACTGGTTGGGGCAATCCGGACCTGCGCAAGGCGCGCGCTAACTCGAACGCCACGGCGGCGCCCATGCTGTGTCCGAAGAAAGCGAAGGGAATATCCAAATGACTGCTTAAAGCGGCGCACAAGGCGGCGACCAGGTCCTCCATCCGACGAAAAGGCGTCTCGCCCGCTCGGCTCTCCCGTCCGGGAAGCCTCGCAGGGCACACGGCGATGTCGTGGGGCAGCGCCTCGGACCACCCATGGAACGTGGCGATGCCGCCGCCGGCGTGCGGAAAGCAGAACAGCCGCATGCGCGCCGGACGGGCGAGCGCCGCCGGAGCGAACCAGTGTCCCTCGGCGGTAGCTTCGGCTTTCTTCTTTAGACGGAGGGCCAGCAGACGGCGCTTTTCCGGCGATAAAGATTCCAGGAGCGAAAGCCGTGAGGCTCCCGGCTCCGCCGCCGCGGGCGCCTTGCGTGGCTTCTCCAGTGTCTGCCTGAGCAGTCTCTCGAAGGGCAGGATGTTCAGGTTTTCGACGTAACGGTGCGCGGCTTCGCGGGAGCGGGTGGCGATATCTTCGTAGTGAGCGGGATCTGTCAGAAGCGCCTGCAACGCTTGCGCCCACGGCTCGATATCCTGTTCGGGCACTTCCGCCACGGGCACCATCTGCTCATCGAGCTTGGGCCGGTAATGCCGGATGGGGCGGACGGGGAGCAGGTAAGGCACGCCCATCTTGGCCTCCGGGATGCCGCCCACGTCGGACGCAATCACCGGAACGCCCCTCAGCATGGCTTCTACGATGATGCGGGAACGGGCTTCCGCCCAGAGCGAGGGTACCAGCAGGACGCGCGTGCGGGCGAATAAGTCGTCAATTCGTTCGACCGGGGGCAGAATCGTGATGTTGGGATGCGCCCGCAAGGCCGCGAGGTCGGATTCGTTCGTGCCCCACGTGGGAACGGCCGCGAAGCGCACTTCAGGAAAGCGCGCCGCCAGCGCCGTGAAGATGGTGATGCCCTTCACCGCGCACGGGTTCACCAGCGTCACAAATTCGTTGTTCAAACTCCCCAGGCGGGGATACGGACCCGGCTCCATCAGGGAGATGGGCACATGCACGGCTTCCATCTCGCCCCATTGGCGCAGGTACGCTGCGACGTATTCGCTAACGCCGACGGCGATGTCCACCTGACGGAGAACGGCGGTTTTCTTCGGGCTGGGAAAGGCGCAATCGGGACCGAACGGCAGGGCGAGCGTGGCGCGGCACAAGTAAACCACGCGCGCATTTTTCGCTTTGAGAGCGGCCTCCAACAGCAGTTGAGCGGGGTCGTCGGTGGACGCCAGGATGATGTCGGGTTCGAAAGCCTCGATTTGGAAACTGAAGTACCCTCGCAGATTGGCGTGGCTGGTCACCACCCGGACGGCGACGCCGTTCAGCGAGAAAGCCAAGACGCCGGGTTCGGGTTCCGTAGCCTCGATCTGGCGCCGATTCAATTCTTCCCGGTAGCGGCGGTGTTCCTCGGGTCCGTAGGAGGCGGTTCGCGCGACCACCAGACAGCAGTGCCCGCGCGCGGCCAGGGCCTCGACGAGCAGGCGGTTGGAACGGTCGCCTCCGCCGTAGGCCGGGTAGTAAGGCGAGTTCTGTGCCAGCAAGATGCGCAGAGCTTTAGGGGTGAGACAAGCAAGGTATCGCTCGAACGCCCCCGGGTCCACCGAGGCGACGAACTTCTCGGCGGCGGCGCGGGAGGCTTCGGACTCCCGCCGATAAGCTTCTTCGTCGCTGGACAGGATTTCGATGGCTTCCAGCCAGGGTTCAGGGTCTTGCGGAGGGATCACCGGGCACGGCATGCCGTGTTCGTCAAAGACGTGTTCGTATTCCGTGATTTGCCGGACGGGAATCACATAGCCGGTTCCTTCCTTGGCTTCCTTGAGCCCTCCCGAGTCGCTGGAAACGACCGGGATGCCTCGCAGCATAGCTTCCATGACGATGAGGCCGAAACCTTCCAGCCACAGCGAGGGCATGAGCAAGATGCTCGTGCGGCGCAGGAAGTCTTCGATGTCGCGGCAGTGGGGGAGAAACTCGACGTTCGGCAGAGCGGCGAGGGCGGCGCGATCCGCAGCCGTGGTGCCCCATCCGGGAAGAACGCCGAAGCGCCGGTGGGGAGACCGGCGCGCGATTTCCAAAAAAAGCGATATGCCCTTGACGGCGCAGGGATTGATCATCGTGATCAGTCCTTCGCCGAAGCGAGCCAGGTTGGGATAGGGTCCGGCCGGGTAGATTGGCGGGTGGATGACGGCGGGTTCGACGCCGAGATGTTCGCGGATATAGGCGGCCATATGCCGCCCGATGGCGACGATGCCGGCGCAGCGTCGTACGAGATCCGTCCCGCGGGCGTCGCGGTTCCAACTGGCGGGACCGAAGGGAAACCATTGCGGCGTGTGGGCGAGGTAGATCACGCGTCCGGGAGCCCACCGCATGGCCTCGCGCAGGAGCACCTGCCCCAAGTCCTCCGTGGAGACCAGCACCCAATCGGGGTGGAACTCGCGGATCTGCTCCCGCAGCACTTCGAGGCGGCGGGAAGGTTCGAGGACAGAGAAGATTTCGATGCCGCCAGGAGCGGGGCCTTCCTGCTCGAGCTGCTCGGTCTGCCCGCGCTGACCTTCGGGGATGGCGCCGCCCACGACGCGGCAGGAATGACCCGCTTGAACCAGGGTTCGCAGCCATGCGAGGTTGGAGCGCGTGGCGCCGCCCCGAGGCGGCGAGTGCGAGGCGGTGGAAGTGAGCAGGATTTTCACGGCGCCTACTGGTCTCCGCTCTGTTCGGCTTCGAGGAGTTCTCGGACCTCTTCCTCCGAAAGTCCCTCCAATTCGCGCAACAGGTCCTCGAACTCGGACTCGCCGACTTGCCGGATTTGCTCGAGCTCGATGGCTTTGGCGAGCTCGGCGACGGTGAAATCGCCCGCGTAGATGATGTCGAGCGTCAGGTCAACGTCGTAGGCCTGGCGGACAGCCGATAGGAGCTGGACAGCGAGCAGGGAGTGCCCGCCGAGGTCGAAAAAATTGTCGTGCACGCCCACCGCCGGACGGTATAACAGTTCCGCCCACAAGGCGGCGAGCCGCCGCTCGAGCTCCGTGCGAGGAGGCGCGGCGACGGCCCCGGCGGGCGCCTGGCTCCGCCGCCCGGCCCGGAGGGCTTCCAGCACTGCCCGCGGCGATGTGAGAGTGCTTGGCAGATCCGCCAAAGAATAACGGCGGTTGCCGCCGTCGCTTTTGGGGGCAGCCTCTCGGGCGGGCGGTCGCGGGGAGGCGTCAGAAGGCTTGAACTGAAGTGCGGCGAGATCAGGGGCGCGGAAACGGTACAGGGTTGCGCCCTCGGCCTCCTCGCGGCTCACTCTCGGGATCGAGTCCAGGAACGAGCGGGCGGGTAGATTCCGCGCACCCTCGACGAAGGGCACGAGGATGTCGTCGAAGCCCCACTCGGCGGCGCGCTTTCCCACCTCAGCCATCATGCGGTGCTCGACCCCTTTGCCGAGCGCGCGGCAGCTCAGCAGGAAGGTGTCCAGGGTCAGGGAAGACGCCTCTGCGCGCATCAGGATCACGCCCACCAAGCCGTAGTCGCCGAAACGGTCACGTAAGCGGACCGTGAGGCCTTGCGAGCCGCTTGCGGCGAGAAACTCCCGAACTTCCGTCTCGGTGCGGCGGCGCAGGGAAATATTCATTTGATTCGTGCGCCACGTAAGCTGAGAGACGCGGACGAGGTCGGCTTCCTGCACCGGCTGGATTTCGATTTCCAAATTCAGCGCAGCCAGGAACTCCTCCAAGCTGGAGGATTGCCTCTCCAGGCGGCTGCGCTCCGCCCGCCCGGCGTACATCTGGGTGCGGCGGCGATCCTCCTCGGTGACATGGAGCCGGTCAAAGGCCCACTGCTGATACAGGAACTCCGGAATGCGAGAAACGTCGGCAGGGAGCGTCAGGCAGAGGACCTCCGGGCATTCGGCGCTCACCTGCGCCGTTTCGGCGGGGTTGTCGTCCACGAAGATGAACGTGTCCAGGCCGAGGTCCAGCTCTCGGGCGAGCGATCGAAGGTTTTCGGATTTCGGCAACCAGTTGATGCGGGTGGCGACGAAGTGCTCCCAGCGGAGCGGCATGTGGGGTTGGAGCCGGAAGACTTCGCGGACGTCTTCTTCGATATTCTTGCTGACCAGGCAAAGGAGCATGCCGCGCTGTTGCTGGTCGAGCATAAATTCTTGCAGGCGGCGGTGATACGGGTCGAGAACGACGCTGCCGGGACCATCCTCGGCGCACACGCCGGTCCACAGCGTTTCGTCGCAATCCAGGGCGATCACTTTGAAAGGGGAGCCGCGGAGCGCATACGCTTTGCGCGCGATCATCAGCCCCAGAGCGGCGAACATCTCCGCCGTGTAAGGGATGTGCCCAAGTTCGAAAGCGTGGGGGTCGTAATAATCTTTCACCGGGTAGAGCGTTGCCAGCTCCTCGCTGGTGACGACATGGACCGAGGGCAGAGCAGCGGCGCGCGCAGCAAGCAACGCTTCCACCTCCGGCGCCTCGAAGCCGGGCGAACCCGGGCACAGGAAAATGAGCGTTGGGGAAGGGAAGCCGGCGAGGCGTTCGAACTCGGAAGCCAATTTTTCGGCGTGGCGCTGGAGGTCGGAGGCCCAATCTTCCAGGCGAATGAGCAACACGTTCACACCGCCGGAGTTGCCGGCGATCAAACTGGAGGGGTCCAGGATTTGCTGGAATACCTGGTTGTAGGGCGCAAAACGGATTTCGAAATCCAGTCCGGCTTCGCGTAGACAAAACGCCAGCGGTTCCAGCACGGGTTCGGCGGTGAACGTAGCGCTGATAGCGAGCACGGGGGCCATGCGAATCTTAGAGTAACGATTATGACATCTCCCCTCCGCATTCGGGGCCAATGCCGGCATCCGGTGGTCGAACTGTTGCGGGGCAATCGCAACTACCGCTGGATGTGGGCCGCGCAGTTGGTCAGCGAGGTAGGGACTTACTTTAACAACATCGCCATCTTCAGTCTGGTGGTTCAGACCACCGGCTCGGGTTTGGCGCTCACCGCGGTGATGCTGGCGCGAGCGGTCCCCGCGATGCTGGCGGGCCCCGTGGCGGGGGTGCTGTTGGACCGACTGGACCGCCGGCGGGTCATGATGGCGAGCGAATTGTGCCGGGCGGCGGTGGTGCTGTTGTTCATGCTGGCGCTTGCGCCGGGCAGAGAATGGCTCGTCTTCCCCTTCAGCATCGCATTGATGCTCGCTTCGCCGTTTGTGACCAGCGGGCGGGCCTCCATACTGCCGTCAGTGGCAGGCGGTCAGCACATCCACACGGCCAATTCACTCACCCAGGTGACCGAGTGGACGACTCAGACGGTGGGCACGCTGGCGGGCGGCTTCGCCGCGGCGGCGTTCGGATACCGCTGGGCGTTTGTCTTGAATGCCGCCACTTTTCTTTTCTCCGCATTCGCCATCTCGCGGATGCGATCTCCCAAGGGCCATTTCCGCGCTGAGGGGAGAGCGCACCTGGAGGCCGCGCATACCGCCGCCGAATATGTCGCCGGCTTGCGTTACGTCCGCAGCCAACCGCTGGTGTTCGGCATTTGCATGCTGACGGTGGGATGGGCAACCGGAGGCGGCGCGGCGCAAATTCTGTTCACCCTCTTCGGAGAAGTCGTCTTTCAACGCGGCGCGAGGGGCATCGGCAGCGTCTGGGGTTTCGCCGGCATAGGGCTGCTCGCGGGCGGGCTGGTGGCCCATCGAATCGGCAAGCGATTGACCTTCGTCGGTTACAAGCGCACGGTGTCGGTGGCGTATCTGGCGCACGGGGCCGCGTTCGTGGCGTTCAGTCAGGCTCCGACTTATGCGCTGGCGCTGATGTGGATTGCGCTGTCCAGGATGGGGCAAGCCGTCTCGAGCGTGCTGAACTATTCCCGCTTGATGAGACACACCGAGGATCGCTACCGCGGCAGAGTGTTTGCCACCTTGGAAACGTTGCGATGGAGCGTCATGATGCTGTCAATGGGCGCTGCGGGCGTGGCGTCCTCGCGCTTCAGCCCGCGGGAGATCGGCGCGGTGGCCGGTGTCCTGGGCGGACTCACCGGACTTCTCTGGCTGTGGGCTGACCTGCGAGGGAAGCTCCCGGAGCCGGAAACGGATCTTGATCCGCAGTCACGATGAGCTCGGTGGCGTACACCCGAGGGTACTTAGCCCGCTGTTCCCAGGTGAGGCCAAAAACAGCTCCAAACAACCTCGCGGCCGCGAAGGGAGGCTGACGGAGCCTTGACGACCGACGTTGTCTTCGACCGGCGTGCTTCGCCACGCCCTGCCGATCGTTTCCCCGCAGAAATCGCGTGCGTTGGAATGGGCGGTCTGCCAGGGATGACGCTTGAAAGGCACAGCCATGGTCCGCCGAGACGGCCGGCCGTGCTGGTTGTTCGAGAACCGCCGAAATTTGGTTCGGCCTCCGGCATCCGGGCGCCCCTCCGTCAACTCCCTGCTCGAGGCTGCACCGCCGCCATTCGTGCCGGACGCCGCAAGAGAAAGCCTTCGGCCCCCTGGGTCAACGACCGCTGTTGAGCATCGCCTCGATCTTCCGCCGGATGGCGGCTGCGGCCTCCTCCACGTGCAACACGTCGCACTCCGAGCCCAGGATGTGCGGGTGGCCGACCTCACGCATCTTCTCGAGCACCTCGCGTGTGAGCTGCACGACGCGCTCCAGCGGCATCACGCTGTCGGAGTAAAAGCTCTTGGTAGGCAGATTGCCGTAGAGCACCACGTCGGCCGGCGTGAAGGCCGCCACTTCCCAGAGGCGCACCGAGCTGCCCAGGCTCAGCATCGCAGGGTGCAATCGCTGGGCGAACTGCCTCACCATCTCGTCAGTGACCTCGCCGCAGTCGTGGAAGATCCAGTCCACACCGGCCGCCTCCAACTGCTGCTTGAGGCGCAGGTGCGGTTGGATGACGAAACGCTCGAAGATGTCGGCCCCGGCGGCGATCTGCTTGGGCGACAGATAAACGACGTTGGCCGCCGGCTCGGCGGTGAGAATCGCGCGCGCGCCGGCGCGGATCTGCGCCGCGATGCTGCGCGCCACCGCCCACTCAGCCAGCGCCAGACAGCGTTCGAAGGCGAGCACTCCGGGGTCTTCCTCGGCGCTGACGCCCATGCCTGCCAGCGCGATCGGGGTGATCGGATCGGCGAGCAACTTGGTGGCCAGGGAAAACGGCCCGATCACCATGCCCACCGGCCACAGATCCGTCTCCTGGCGGATGTAGCGCACAGCGTCTATATGAGCCTGGTTGCGCGCGGCGAAAGGCGCTTGGAACTGCGACGCCAGGCGCTCGAGCAGGCTTTCCTCAGGGGGCTCCGCGAAGTGGAAAGCGTCCACCTCGCTTTCGGGAACGCCCAGCAACCCGAGCAGGTCGGCCTTTTCCAGGCGCAAGTCCATCAAGGGAATCGCCAGGGGCGTTCCGTAGCGCCGGGCGGCGAGTTCCACGACCTGGCCGAGCCTGCGTCCGTCACGTCGCACAGCCTCCGGATCCGGCTGTTCAGCAAGAACCAAATCGGCGCCAATGGGAAATCGCAAGCCGCGCCGCGCCAGTTGAAGATAGAATTCTCGCGACACCAGAAAACCTCGACTGGATCGTGCCGGCTCAGGCTTTCGCCATCCGCTGCGTGCAAGCCGGCGCCGGGGTTCCGTCTTCGGAGCGATCGTCCTGGAGCAGGTCGCGCCAGCGCTCCAGCTCCCGGCGCAGGTGTTCGACCTGCGCGCGGTAGGCGGCGTCGTAGTATAGATTGCGCCGCTCTTCGGGGTCTTTCTCCAGATCGAAGAGCTCCCAGGCCTGCGGCTGCTGCACATAGTAGATCAGCTTCCAGCGACGCGTCCGCACGCCCCGGCACTTCGGCGCACAGTGAGGTCCGGGCAGCTCAAAGTACTCATAGAACCAGGATTCACGCCACTGGCTGGACTTGCCTTCCAGAATGGGGCGCCAGCTCATCCCGTGATGCTCCATGTGAGCGGGGCGCGGGATACCGGCATAATCCAGAATCGTGTGGGCGACGTCGTTGTTGATGACCATGTGCTCTCGATCCACCCGGCCAGGTCTCACCCCGGCCGGATAGCGCACCAGCATGGGCACGCGGATCGAAGGCTCCCACATCAGGCGCTTGTCGAACATGCCGTATTCGCCGAGGAAGAAGCCGTTGTCGCCGGTGTAAATGACCATGGTGTTTTCAGCCAGCCCCTGCTTGTCGAGAAAATCCAGCACGCGCCCCAGGTTTTCGTCCACACCCAGCAGAGTGCGGTAGTAGTTCTTCATCATGACCTGATAGTTGCGCCGCTTGCGCTCCTGGCGCGGCAACCCGGCCGGCACGCCGCGCTCCCGGAAATCCGGCATGTCGGCGATCTGCATGTCGGTGTTGCGGATGCACTCCGGCCGGTCGCTCAAATCCACATCGAACGTCGGCGGATAAGGAATCTCGATGTCTTCGTAAACCTTTCGGAAGCGCTCGGCGGGTATCCAATCGCGGTGCGGCGCCTTGAAGTGATACATGAGGCAGAAAGGCCGATCCTTCGGGCGGTTGCGCAGCACCTCCAGAGCTTGATCGCCGATGACGTCCTCGACGTGGCCGCGGAACTTCACACGCGCGCCGTGCGCGATCATCACCGGATCCAGGTAGGCGCCCTGACCTGGAAGGATGCACCAGTGATCGTAGCCCAGACCCTGCGGCGTGGTCGCGATGTGCCACTTGCCGATCACCGCCGTGTAGTAGCCGGCTTTTTGAAGCAGCAGGGGAAACGTCACCACGCTCGGGCGGAAGTGGTGGCTGGCCCCGCTGTTGGTGGTCACGCCGTGCGTGTGCGAATACAGGCCCGTGAGGATCGAGCCGCGGCTGGGCGAGCACAGCGCGTTGGTCACGAAGGCGTTCTCGAAGCGAACTCCCTCGGCGGCCAGGCGATCCATGTTCGGGGTGCGCAAGATCCTGTTGCCCGCGCAGCTCATGGCGTCCCAGCGCTGGTCGTCGGTCATGACAAACAGGAAGTTGGGACGCCTGGCTTGTGCGTGGGCGATGTAAGGAAAGCCGCCGGCGGCGGCGACGGTTTTCAGCGCCGTTCTCCGCGTCATCAAGTGCATTATAGCCCTCCCTCCCAGCTCAGCTTGGCGCCCCCATGCACGCGGCGACCGGATGCCTACAATGATTCCAGGTGGGTCATCCGGCGATTCACATCATCGGCGGCGGCCTGGCGGGTTCGGAGGCCGCCTACCAGATTGCGCGCACCGGCCTGCGCGCGGTTCTCTACGAAATGCGGCCGCTGCGACGGACGTCGGCGCATCAAACGGCCTGGCTGGCTGAGCTGGTGTGCTCCAACTCGCTGAAAAGCGAGGAGGAGTACACAGCCCCATGGCTGCTGAAGCAAGAGCTGCGGCGGCTGGGTTCTCTGTTGTTGCGCATCGCCGAAGAAGTGAGAGTGCCCGGCGGCCACGCTCTCACTGTTGACCGCGAAGCCTTCGCCGCCCGCGTGACCGCCGCCATCGCCGCTCGGGAAGGCATCCAAGTGCGGCGCGAAGAAGTCACCCGTCTGCCGGAGGAAGGGATCGTCATTGTGGCTAGCGGTCCGCTGACCTCCGGTCCGCTCGCCGAAGAGATCGCGCGCCTGACCGGCGCCGAGCGCCTGTTCTTTTACGACGCCATCAGCCCCATCGTCTCCGCGGACTCGATTGATTACCGGAAGGTCTTTCGGGCCTCCCGCTACGGCAAGTCTCTCGACGGCGGCGACGATTATCTGAACTGTCCGCTGGACCGCGAGCAGTACGAACGCTTCGTGGACGCTTTGCTGGCCGCCGAGACCGTGAGCCCGCACATCCCGGAAGACGACGTGCGCTACTTCGAAGCCTGCCTTCCCATCGAAGAGCTGGCGCGGCGCGGGCGCGACGCCTTGCGCTTCGGCCCCATGAAGCCGATGGGCCTGGTGGATCCGCGCACCGGGCGGCGGCCCTGGGCGGTGGTTCAGCTCCGCCAGGAGAATCTGCGCGCCGACAGTTACAACCTGGTGGGCTTCCAGAACCACCTGCGCTTCAGCGAGCAGGCCCGCGTGCTGCGGATGATCCCGGGACTCGAGCAGGCGGAGTTCCTTCGCTTCGGTCAGATCCACCGCAACACCTACATCAACGCTCCGGCGTTGCTGGCGGAGACCTTGCAACTAAAACAGAATCCTGTGATATTGTTTGCTGGGCAGATTTGCGGCGTGGAGGGCTACGTGGAGGCCATCGCTACCGGCTTGATCGCCGGCCGCAACGCGGCCGCCCTGGCTCGGGGCCTGTCGCCGCGGCTTCTGCCGCCGGAAACGGCGCTGGGATCCCTGTGCCGCTACGTGGCGGGCGCCGACCCGACCGACTATCAGCCGGCCAACATGACCTTCGACCTGCTGCCGCCGCTGGATGAGCCGACGCGCCGTCGTCTGGGCCGCGATCGTCGCGCGCGGCGCCGCGAGCTGGCGCATCGAGCGCTGGCCGCTTTGGAAGAGTGGCTCAAAGCCGATGAGAGGACTTGAAGTTCAGGTCCGGCGGTTCCTCGACGAACTGCGCCGGGAGAACGTCTCCCCCCACACCGTGCGCGCCTACCAGGGGGACTTGCGACAATTCCTCGAATACCTTTCGCCGCCCGACGGCGAACCTCCCCAACCGCAGGAGCTCGACACGCTGGCCATCCGCGAGTGGCTCGGGGACCTGTACCGGCGCAAGCTGGCGGCCGTCACCTTGCGCCGAAAACTCGCCGCCGTGCGCTCCTTCTTCGGCTTTCTGGTGCGAGAGGGACTCGCGGAGGCTAATCTGCCCAAGCTGGTGCGCACTCCGCGCGCTCCCAAGCGCCTGCCGCACGTGATGACGCCCGAGCAGACCAACGCCTTGATCGAAGCCGTCGCCGAAGCCCGTCTGGAGCGCCCGTTCCCCTCGCGCGATCTGGCGATCTTCGAGCTGCTCTACGGCTGCGGGTTGCGGGTCAGCGAACTGGTGGGGCTGGACCTGAACGACGTGGACCGGCGGGAGCGCTGGTTGCGCGTGCGCGGCAAAGGTCGCAAAGAGCGCCAGGTCCCCTTCGGCAGAAAGGCCGCGCAAGCGCTGGAAAATTACCTGGCGGTGCGCTCGGCGCAGCCCGGCGAGCAGGCCCTCTTTGTCAACGCCCGGGGCTCGCGATTGACGGACCGCAGCGTCCGTCGGATCGTCAAGTTCTACGCCGCTGCGCTGACCGGGGATTCCTCGGTGCACCCGCACAGCTTCCGGCACGCCTTCGCCACGCACCTGCTGGCCGATGGCGCCGAGCTGCGCGCCATCCAGGAACTGCTCGGTCACGCGCGGCTTTCCACCACCCAGAAGTACACGCAGGTCTCGCTCGCCGACCTCATGCGCGTCTACGACAGGGCGCATCCCAAAGCCTGAGTTAGAGGAAGGGAGACCCCGCGATGCACTGGAAGATTAAAGGTGTGATCCAAAAGACGCTGAGCGTTGTGCCCGGCGGCGAGTGGGTCAACGATCGCCTGCAACGAGCGGTCGGCGGCCTACGGCGATTCGAGGATAATGTGCGACGCAAGGTGTTCTACGATTGGCTGGTCATCATGTCCCATCTGCAAGGCCTCGGCGTCTCGGTCAGAGGATGGGACTTAGTCGAGATCGGCGCCGGCTGGTATCCGACTTTGCCGGTCTGCTTCTTTCTGGCCGGAGCGGGATCGTGCAAGACCTTCGATATCGCACGGCACCTGGATGCGGGCCTCACCTTTCGCATGCTGCGCTGCCTGGAGGAGCATCTTCCGGCGATCGCTGAAAAGCTGGGTCTTCCGCTCGCGGAGATCCAGGAAGCCTACCGGCGCCTGCGCCAGGCAGGCACGCCCGAGGAATTGCTGCTTCGGTCCCGCATTCAATATTTCGCGCCGGCCGACGCGGCCCGCAGCGGGTTGCCGGACGCCAGCGTGGACCTGGTCTATTCCAACAGCGTCCTGGAGCACGTGCCCCGGGAGGGGATCGCCGCATTGATGCGGGAAACAGCGCGCATCCTTCGCCCGGGCGGGCTCGCCGTTCACAGTGTGGCTTGCAACGATCACTACGCGCACTTCGATCGCCGCATTTCCTTCGTCAACTATCTGCGTTACAGTGAATCCCAGTGGCGCTGGTGGAACAACCGGCTGAACTACCAGAACCGACTGCGCGCCGTGGACTTCCTGGAGCTGGCGGAAGCCGCCGGCTTGCGAGTCATCTTTAAGCAGACCGCCGTGCGGCCCGGCACGCGGGAGGCGCTGGCGCGGATGAAGATCGCCCCGGAGTTCCGGCACTACGAACCGGAGTCCCTGGCGGCCACCTCCATTGACCTCATCGCGCAAGCTCCCGAACGGAGCGCCTGAGCAGGTGCGCCGCCGGCTGCGCAGGCTGTGCCCCGTAACCGCTCCCGGGGGGCACCCCTTTACCACTCCAGCCGTAGCTTCAAGTTGATCTGTCGCGGACCCTGGTGAATGGGATGGCGATCCGTGACCTGCGAAGCGGCCGTGAAGACCCCCGGATTCGGGTTCGTGATGTTGCTGTTCGGAAAACTGAAGTGCGGCGTGTTGGTGACGTTCGAGATATGAACCGTGAAGACGGCACGCCAGCTCTCGCTGATGGGAAAAACCTTGGCCAGGCCCACATGCGCCACGTGAACGGGGTAGCCCTCCAGGACGTTCATGCCGCAAGTGCCGTAGCGGCCGGCGTCGGCGGGCGGCACGGCAAAGGCTGCGGGGTTGAACCAGAGGTTCTTGTTCCGAGCGCCGGCATTGGGATTGCCCACGCAGTCGGGCAGTTGCGTGACGAACCCAGGGCTGGCGTTGGCCGGATCGGGCCCGGTGAACCAGGGCGAGAAGTACTGGCCCGAGGCGAAGGTGGCGATGGCGTTCAGCGTCCAGTTGTTGACGGCGAAATTCACCAGAGGGCCCGCCTTGGTCAACAGTCGCCGGCCTCTGCCGATCGGCAGCGGCCAGGAGGCCGTGGTCACCGAGTACAGCCGTCGCGTGGCCCCGTCGCGGGTCCATTGATTGGTCACGTTGTAGGGATCGAAGGTGTTGGCGTAGTTACTGATGTTGTTGGCCCAAGTAAAGGCGGAGTCAAACAGCACCGGGCCGCTGCGGTTGCGCGCCCGCACCACCAGTGAGTCGTAATTCCAGCGCCCGTCCGTGCGGAGGATGGAGGCGCTCGCGAACTGCGGGTACGGCCGCCGCGAAACGCTGAAGGGGACGGTGCTGGCGCGCGGCTTGTTGATGTCCACCTCGTAATTCATGTGGAAGCCGCGGAATCCGACGTAGGAGAAGCTCCAGCCGACTCCGCCCACAGCGTGCTCCAGCGTCAGGTTGAACTGGCGGATCACTCCCTCCTCGGTGGTCTGCGGCAGCGCCCAGACGCTCTGTCCCGGTAACATGGCCGCGGTGGGCGTGGTGGGGAAAGGCCGCGGGAAAACCAGGGCCGGCACCGTGGTGGGCACCCAATTCGTGTACGTTTCCTTCAGCCAGTAAGGATTCGTCCTGTTCAGGCGACCCTCCGGCCCCAGGCCCGGATTTTCGGTGAACTCGCCGTAGCCGGCGCGCAGGACCGTATTCTGAGCCAGCCGGAAGGCCAAACCCAGTCGGGGGCGCACGTTGTTCCGCTTCGGATCGGGCGTCACTTTTCCGACGGCGATGGTGATGTTCTTGGGATAGTAGGCGCTGACGGCGGTATACGTTCCCGGCGCCACGATCAGGTTTCCGGTCGCCGGGTCCCAGTTCGTCATGTAGCCGTCCTGGTAGGTGGGCGTGCCGTGATAATCCCAGCGCACACCGAAGTCCAGGTTCAGACGCGAGCCGACGCGGAAGGAATCCGCCAGATACAAGCCGGTTTGTTTTTGTTCCACGCGGCGATTGACCTTCGCTGTCTGCCGCGAACTGGTGGCCGGATAGCCCAGCAGGAGGTCCGCGTAGCCCAGGCCGGTGTAAGCGCCGCTGAACGTGAAGGCTCCGTAGACCGTCTGCGGCACTTCGCCCAGCAGCCAGTCATAGCTGGTGTGGTCAATGCCGGCCTTCACCACATGACGACCGCGCGACCAAGTGAGGGATTCACGCAGGGCGACGAAGCCATCGTGGCGCGCGACGTCCTTTTCGGCGCCGCCGCCGTGCGCCATCGCCAGGCCCGTCAATCCCGCGACCGTCACCGCCGGGAAGCCCATCGCCTGAAAGCCCTGTGGATTGACGCCTTGCAGGCCCAGCGTGCTTACCACGGAGTCTCCCTTAGGGGGATCCACATCGGCCTCGCTTTCCCCTTGCTTGATGCGCAGCCGGGCGCGAGCCAGCGTCAGGTGGTTCACGAGGTTGCCGCGAAAGGCATGGACATCGGAAAACACGAGGCTGCGGTAACGCCAGGTCCGCGTAGCATCCAGAGGTCGGCCAATGGTCCCGGGGACCACCGAAGCGGTCTGGTTCTGGAGCCAGCGCAAGTAGAACTGGTGCTGGTTGGTGACGCGCTGATCCCAGCGCGCCAGCGGCCAGTTGCCGTTGTAAGTGTCCGGGCCGAATCGGTGCAGCCAGACATAGTTCTGCACGGGCGTATCGGGACTACCGTAATTCGGCAACGGATAATAAGTGCGGACGTAATTCTGCGAAACGGTAGTTACGCGGGTAGGTGGGATCAGGTTTCGCGGGAAAGGCGAACCGCTTCGGGGATCTCGCACCACGACCACCTTGCCCCCCGGAGCGGTTTGCGGATCCAGATACTGGCTCAGGTCCCAGTTGCGCATTTTTTCCGTGGGGATGTCGGCGTAAAAGTTCTGCCGATAAGGAAGGATCTGGTACATTCCCGCGCCGAACAGCCAGGTCCAATTCTCGATCAGGTCCCATCCCATCTCGCCGCCGGCCTCGCGGAGCCGATAGGATGCGGCCGGGCCGTCGAAGAAGGATCGCGCGTTCAAGCTCGGCGAGCTGTGCGTGTAGAACGCCATGCCATGCAGCGAGTCCGAGGCGCGTCTGGAAACCATATTGAAGTTCACCGGACGCGCCGCCGTGACGTCGGGATTGGCGATCGTGACCTCGGCCAGCTCGAACACCAACGGGTTGCCGATTTGGCCCGAAAGATCGTCAGGCACACCGTCCAGCGCCCAGGTCTGCTGCTTGCGCGAGCTGACGCCCCCGATGACCAGACCGCCATCGTCGCCCTGCACGGCAGGCGCGGTGACCAACAGCGGAAGCGCGGAAGGGTGGCGGCCGGCATGCGGGGCGTTCTGCCAGCGTGCTTCGTAGTTCACCGTGGCGCCCAGGCGCGCGCCGTAGGGGTTGCTCCAGGGCCGATCCGCAGCCACCTTCGTCTCCTGAGCGGGATCACCGGAAACCAGGCGAGGATCGTAGCGGCGGGTCTGTCCGGGATCCAACTGGATCCCGGTCGCGATGAAAGTTTGATAGCCGCTTTCCTCGATCAGAATCTCGTAAATGCCGGGCTTGAGATTCGGCGCCTCGTAGCGACCTCTGGAATCCGTTGTCGCCTCTCGCACCACCACGTTGGTGCGATAGTCGGCGATGAACACCACAATGCCCTCCAGCGGCTTGCCCTCGGAATCGGTCACCACGCCTCGCAAAGTCGCCAGTTCCGACTGGGCCCCGAGCCGGCAGGCCAATGCGATCAAGGACAGCAACACGCTACCGCTTCGCCAGGACATGTACCCTCACAGGCTCGTTGCTCTTCGAGGCACGTGCGCCCCCGGCGGCAAGGTGGCTGAAACAGCGCCGCCGATACGAAGGCGCCCGGAGCAACAAGCCTCAATCCTCCAATATAGAGCCTTGCGCGGGCGGCGCGCCCAACTTCTCCGCGCCCGGCATCCGCCGGTGACTTCGTCCCCGCAGGAAGCGACGCGCCGCGGCCTTGCGGTTTGAGGGTTCGCCCGGGCATCCGCGGGGGAGCTCTCCCGGTCCGGCAGTTGCTTTGGGACCTTCGAAGCTGGCATGCTGGCCTTAGCGTCCCCATGCGAGATTGGAAGTTCGGGCCATCGGCATTCCTGGCGCAAAGCGGCTTGCTGGCGGTGTTGGCGGTCTGCGCTGTTGCACAGCCGGCTGATCCGCCTCCCCAAGCGCCGGAATCCGGCCAACCCCAGGCGACCCCGACCAGAAAGGAGCGGATTGCCTACGGCTTCCGTGTGCGCACGTTGCCCTGGCAGTCCCTCAGCGTCCTGGAGGACCGCCGTCTGATGGAAACCACCTTTGCGGGCCGGCCCCAGGATCTCATCGCCGACACCAGCTCCAAGTCTCCCTCAGTGGGCGGGGGCTTCGCCTTAGAGTTGCGCCTGGCGCCCCGGTTGCTGCTGACCACCGAGCTGCTTTTCCACCGGCTCCGATACCAGCGCACCACCGAGACTTTTTCCGGGACCGACGACCCGGCCACCGGCGATGACGAGCGATCTACCCTGAGCATCAAAGAAGAGACAAAAGGCCGGCTGTGGGACGCGCCGGTGCTTGTCCACTACCGGGGGATACGCCGCTCCGGAGTGCTGTCGTATCTGTGGCTGGCGGCCGGAGTGTCGGTCCGCTCCATCTCAACCATCCGCACTCGGACGGAGATCAAGCAGGCCGGTGAGACTACCTCGGTAGATTACAGCCACGGCCAGCCTTCGCGGCGAAACCTGCTGGGGGCGGTAGTGGGTATCGGATTCCGCATTGTTGATGATTTCAACATCAAGGTCACTCCCGAAATCCGATATACCCGCTGGAGCGGAGCGACCTTCGCGACTCCGACCACCCGTTCGCCGAAAGGCCAGCTCGAGATCAGCATCGGATTCACGCGTTAAGGAATAGGGCCTGACAAATATTTCTCCTGTGCCTTTAGTGGGATAGTGTTCTTCCAGCCGGGAGGGACTTGACAATCATGCACTAAAGGTTCATAATGGTAGTGTGCTAAGGGCTAGCCCGCTAGGGGACAGCCCGCATGAGGCATCGGCGCCTCGCGGCAATCGCTCCAACCCGCCCGGGCGCTGTCGCCGCCACGCCTTCACACCGTGGCAACTTCATCGGATTCGGGGAGGCTTTGATCGCGTATGAGCAAGATTATCGGAATTGACCTGGGTACCACCAATTCTTGCGTGGCCGTGATGGAGGGCGGCCAGCCGGTTGTGATCCCCAACCAGGAGGGCGCGCGCACAACCCCATCGGTCGTTGGTTTCACCAAAACCGGGGAGCGGCTGGTCGGCCAGGTCGCCAAGCGCCAGGCCATCACCAACCCGGAGAATACGGTTTACTCCATCAAGCGCTTCATGGGCCGCCGGATCGGCGAGGTCACCGAGGAAATGAAAATGGTGCCCTACAAGGTCGTCGCCGGACCTAACGGCGACGCCCGCGTGCAGATCATGGGCAAGCTGTACTCGCCCCCGGAGATCTCGGCCATGATCCTCACCAAGCTCAAGGAAGCCGCCGAGGCCTACCTGGGCGAGAAAGTCACGAAAGCGGTCATCACGGTACCGGCTTACTTCAACGACGCACAGCGCCAGGCCACCAAAGACGCCGGCCAGATCGCAGGCCTGGAAGTCTTGCGCATCATCAACGAGCCCACCGCCGCGGCGCTGGCTTACGGGCTCGACAAGAAGAAGAACGAGACCATCGCCGTCTATGACTTCGGCGGCGGCACTTTCGACATTTCGATTCTGGAGGTCGGCGAGGGCCTGGTCGAGGTCAAGTCCACCAATGGCGACACCCACTTGGGCGGCGATAACATGGACCAGCGCATCATTGACTGGATCGTCGCCGAGTTCAAGAAGGAGACCGGCATTGATCTCTCGCGCGACCAGATGGCTCTCCAGCGCTTGAAGGAAGCCGCCGAGAAGGCCAAGATCGAGCTTTCGACTCTGCTGGAAACCGAGATCAATCTGCCTTTCATCACCGCGGACGCCTCCGGGCCCAAGCACCTGGTCATGAAGCTCACCCGCGCCCGCTACGAGCAGATGGTCGAGGACCTGATCCAGCGCAGCTTCGGGCCGGTCAAGCAGGCTCTGGCGGACGCCAACCTGACCCCGTCGCAGATTGACGAAGTGGTGCTGGTCGGCGGCGCCACCCGCACGCCGCGCATCATCGAGCTGGTGCGGAATTTCTTCGGCAAAGAGCCTCACCGCGGCGTCAACCCTGATGAAGTGGTCGCCGTGGGCGCGGCCATTCAGGGCGGCGTGTTGGGCGGCGAGGTCAAGGACGTGTTGCTGCTGGACGTGACTCCGCTGTCGCTGGGTATCGAGACCCTGGGCGGCATTCACACCGTCCTCATCCCGCGCAACACGACCATCCCCACGCGCAAGAGCGAGATCTTCTCCACGGCCTCCGACAACCAGACCTCGGTCGAGATCAAGGTCTACCAGGGAGAGCGGCCCATGGCGGCCGACAACCGCCTGTTGGGCGTCTTCCAGTTGGTGGGCATTCCGCCCGCGCCGCGCGGCGTGCCGCAAATCGAGGTCACCTTCGACATTGACGCCAACGGCATCTTGAACGTCTCGGCGCGCGACCGCGCGACGGGCAACGAGCAGAAGATCACCATCACCACCTCTTCGGGCCTGAGCAAGGAGGAGGTGGAGAAGATGGCCCGCGAGGCCGAGCTGCACGCCGCCGAGGATCGGCGCCGCCGCGAGGAGGTCGAGGCTCGCAACCGCGCCGACGCCATGGTCTACAACATCGAGAAGATGCTGCGCGAGCATCGCTCGAAGATCTCCGACGCCGATGCGCGCAACATCGAGGCGGCCATCGAGGAGACCAAGAAGGCCATGCAGCAGGGCGGCGTGGACCGCATCAATGCCGCCACCGACAAGCTGACACAGGCCAGTCACAAGCTGGCCGAAGCCATGTACCGCGCGGCAGGCCAACCGGGTCAGGCGCCCGGCGGCGACGGCGCGCGGGCGCAAGCCGAAGCTCGCAAAGACAACGTGGTGGACGCCGAGTTCGTGGACGTGGACGACAAGGACAAGCGCTAAGCATCCGCGGCGGGCGCCGACTCGTTCAGGCGCCCGCCCTCTGCCAAGGAGGCGGCTGAGAACATCATGCCCGCTGCCACGCATGACTACTACGCCACCCTCGGGGTGAGCCGCAACGCTTCCGCCGATGAAATCCGCAAGGCCTACCGGCGGTTGGCGCGCAAGTATCACCCCGACGTCAATCCGGGCGACAAGTCCGCCGAGGAGCAATTCAAGCGCATCCAGGAAGCCTACGACGTACTGAGCGATCCCAAAAAGCGCCAGATGTACGATCAGTACGGCTTTTACTCGGAGACTGGCTTTCCCGGCGGGGCGGAAACGCGCTACGGCCCCGGCATGGGCTTTGGGGGCTTTGATTTCGGCGACTTCTTCTCGCGCACCGGGGCCGGCGAGCGCCGCACAGGCGGCTTCAGCTTCGGCGACATCTTCGAACAGTTCTTCGGCCGCGGGCGCCAGCAGCCGCAGCCGGAGAAGGGAACCGATCTGGAATACGGGCTTAACATTGATTTCTGGCAGGCCATCCGGGGCACGCAGGTCACTCTGAACATCACGCGTCAGGATGCTTGCTCTGCTTGCGGCGGTTCAGGCTCGGCCGGCGGTCAGACCGCCACCTGCCCGGAGTGCCACGGCAGCGGCAACGTCACGCAGGTCGCCGGCGTCATGCGCTTCAACCTGACCTGCCCGCGCTGCGGCGGTAGCGGCCGGCTTCGCAACGCTTGCTCGATGTGCCACGGCGAGGGCCGCGTGCCGCGCAGCGAGACCGTGGAAGTTCGAATTCCGCCCGGCGTGCAGACCGGCACCCGGCTAAGGGTGGCGGGCAAGGGCAACGCCGGCACATTCGGCGCGCCTCCGGGCGACCTCTACATCACTGTGCGCGTGGATCCTCACCCCTTCTTCGAACGCCAGGGCGACGACATTCATATCCGCGTGCCCATCACGGTGACCGAGGCCGGCCTGGGAGCCAAGATCGAGGTCCCCACCATTGACGGGCGCGCCTTGCTGAAGATCCCGCCCGGCACCCAGAGCGGACAGAAATTCCGCATGCGCGAGCGCGGCGTCTTCAACTCGCGGAAAAACACGCGCGGGGACCAGATCGTCGAGGTCATCGTGCAGCCTCCTAAGGTTCGCGACGAGCGCACCAAGGAAATCCTGCGCGAGCTGGCGCAACTGAATCCTGAAGATCCGCGCGCTTCGATCTGGAGTCAGGTGTGAGCTATGCCCAAGTCACGAGCCAAAGCGGCCTACATGATCTCGGCAGTGGCCAAGCAGTACAACATCCACCCGCAAACGCTCCGCCTCTACGAGCGCGAAGGCCTTCTGAAGCCCTCGCGCAGTGAAGGAAACACCCGCCTGTACACCGACGAGGACCTGGAGCGGCTGGAGATCATCCTCAAGCTGACGCGCGAACTGGGCGTCAATCTGGCGGGGGTGGAAATCATTCTCAACATGCGCGAGAAAATGCAGGCCATGCAGCGGCAGATGGAGGAATTCGTCCGCTCACTCAGTGAGGAACTCGCCGCTCGCCTGCGGCAGTGGCCGCAGGAGCCCAAGTCTTCGCTCATCCCGGTGGTCAACCTATCGCCCGCGCGCAGCGCACGCGCCGAAGCACGCAAAGCTGCGGCGGGCGAAAGCAGTAAGCCCTCCTGAGCCTGTCGCGCCGAGAAGCGCCCGGCTCTCAGTCGCCGCCCTTGAGCAGTTTCTTGAGCTCCTCGACCGTAGGCACGCGGCCGGATATCACAATCTTGCCGTCTACGATCACGGCGGGCGTTACGCGCACTCCCAGAGCCGCATACTCCTTCACGTCGTAAATGTGAGAGATGTCGGCCGCCAGATCCAGTTCGGCGCACGCGTTGATGACATTCTTTTCCGTGGTCTGACACCGGGCGCAACCCGGTCCCGCGATCTGAATTTTCATGGCCTCAACCCTTCAACCCAATATGAAATTGCCAAAAAACCAGCCCGCGACACTGCCAAGCGCGACGATCATCCCCACGTAGAGGATGGCTTTACGCGCGCCGAAAATGCGCGCAATGGCGAGCCAGTTGGGCAAACTCAGTCCCGGGCCGGTCAACAGCAAAGCCAGCGCGGGCCCCGGGCCCATCCCCAGCTTCATGAGCGTGTCTACGAAGGGGGCCTCGGTCATCGTGGCGAAGTAACTGACGGCTCCGATCAGCGTGGCCAGCAGCGAAGCTCTCAGGCTATCGCCCCCCAGCCACGTCTGGATCCATGTCTCCGGCAGGATCTTCCCGATGATTCCTACCAGAAAGACGCCGCCCAGCAGGAGCGGGAAGATGATGCGCACGAACCACCAGCTTTCCCTCAGCCAGATGCCGATCTGCTCGCGCCGAAGTACTCGCGTCGCGTAAAGGGCCGTCGCCGCGGTCAACGCGGCCCACACCAGAACCTTGTACCGATAGGCGCCCGTGCGCACGACGTAGTTGGGCGCCAGCAGAGAGATCAGAACCAGCGCCAGTAAGATCAGGTGCTCTCGAGCGATCAAGGGGCCGGCGCTTACAGCGAGCTTCGCGGGCGGATCCTTGCGCTGCGCCTCCTGGCCGAACGCCGCCGTCATCACCGCTCCCACGGCGAAGGCCATCAACAGCGCCGCCGCCAAGCGCGACAACACTAGCGGCCCGCCCAGAATGCTTCCCGTATAAACCAAAGCCAGAATGTTGGCCGCCGGCGCCACCCACAACACAATGAAGGCCACGCCGATGCCCGCGCCGCCGTAATAAAGGCCGCTGGCCACCGGGATTACAGTGCACGAGCAGGCCGCCACGGCGAAGCTGGCCGCGGCCGCCAGCGGAAAACTCTTCAGCTTGCTGGCTTGTTCGCCGAGATAGTCCAGGATGGCTTCCCGGCTGACGAAGGTTACGATCCCGCCGGCCAGCAGGAAGGCGGGCACCAGACACGTCAAGACGTGCGTAGCGATGTAGTCTCGAACGGCGTTCAAACCAGCGAGCAGTAACTCGGTCATCCGGGATCCCTTGCGACCGACAGCGATCTTCAGCTCAGCGCAACAGCCCGGCGCGCCGTCTCAGCGCGTCGCCTCCGGCGGTTTCCGCGCCCGCACGAAAGCGCTCAGGAAGCAGCCTTCCAGTTGCGTTGCGATCGCCTCTACGTCCAGGCCGGCCTCGCGCAAAAACTCCCGGGCGTCTTCCACGCGATAAATGCGCGTCGGCTCGATGCGAATCTCACGGAAGCCCGCGGCCGCCAGTCGGCGCGAGTAATTCCACTCTTCCAGAGCTCCGGCCAGGCACCCGATCCACAGCTCCATGCTGCGGCGGATCTCGGCCGGCGGCTCGCCTCGCACCACCACGTCGGAGATGGCCAGCCGTCCGCCGGGCTTCAGCACGCGGTAGGCCTCGCGGAACACGCGATCCTTGTCGGGAGAAAGGTTGATGACGCAGTTGGAGATGATGACATCCACCGAGCTGTCCGGCAGCGGGATGTTCTCCATCTCCCCCTTGAGGAACTCGACGTTCTCCACACCTGCTTTGCGCTGGTTCTCGCGGGCCAGGGCCAGCATTTCATCGGTCATGTCCAGACCGTAGACTTTGCCGCTCGGCCCCACCCGCTGCGCAGCCAGCAACACGTCAATGCCGCCGCCGCAGCCCAAATCCAGCACCGTTTCACCCGGCCTCAGCTCCGCCAGAGCCGTGGGATTGCCGCAACCGAGCGAGGCCTCGAGAGCCTCCTGCGGGACGCGGGCGATTTCCTGCTCGCCGTAAAGATCCGAGCAAATGGGATCCTTACCCCGCGAGCCGCAGCAGGAAGCGGGTTCCTGCACCACGCGCAGCGCGATTTCCTGGTACTTGTTCCGGACCGCCTGCTTGATCTGCTCTTCCGTTTGATCCATATTTTTCCTCTGTGGGAGGCCGGGTAGATTCGAGCCGGCCCCGGCGCGGCGAATTGCGCGCCCGCTCTCGCCTCCGGCTGCCCGCCAGGCTTCTATCGTAGCAAGCCGTGCGCAGACCCACCGGGCCGCGCGGCGCGTTCGCTGGGTCGCGCGGCCATCGTGCGTGAGGCGCCGATGAGCTTCGGTCGCGGCGCATCGTCGCCCCGCGCCACCCGTCTCTCAGCCGCGCCTTGGCTAGAAGAACACCTTGGCCACCAGGATGATCTCGCGCGCTTCCGAGTTCGGCGAAGGATTCAGGAATCCGAACCGGGAGTCGGTGACGTTGGCGCTTTGCAGTCGGCTGAACCACGGGTAATTGAAGGCGTTCTGCGCATCGGCTCGCAGTTGAAACTTCAGCCGCTCGCCGATCGGAAAGTCCTTCGAAATCGAGATCTCCCAAATGTTCAGCGCCTTGCTGCGCACGTCCGGGAAGCGTGTGGGGAAGTCCCGCAAGGTATAAGGGGCCTGCGCCCGGTTGGGGAACAGCGAGGTGTCGAAGAACACATCGAAGACCGGATCGAACTGGCTGCGTCCCTTCTGACGCGCCAGGGCGTCGCGCTGCGCGTGGGTGAATTTGGCGCTGCGCGCTTCCAGCGGCGCAGCGTTCGGAAAGGTGAACGGCAGCCCGGAACGCATCGTGTACTGGAGGTTCAGGTTCCAGTGGCCGATGACGCCGTTGACCAGCCGCGGAAGATTGGTCCCCAGCCGCCTGCCGCGCCCGATGGGCAACTCCCAGGTGGTGAGCGCCACCAGCGCGTGCGGGGAATCGAACTCCACCAGGCGCTTTTCCCCGCGGGTCTTCAGCAAGTCCCCCAGGACCGTATCCTGCGCGTTCAGCAGCGAAACCTGCTCGAGCTGCTTGGAGAGCGTGTAGGAGATCTGCATGCCCAAGCCGGCCGCAAAGCGACGCGTGGCTTTCATCTGGAGGGAGTCGTAGCGCTGCGATCCCACCGGCACATTCGTGATGGTCACCGAGGAGAAGTGCGGGTAGGCATACAGCAGTTGCTGCCGTGGAATGGTGGCCCCGTTCAGAGCGGACCCCGCCAGCTTCCCAGCCATGGGATTCGGCACGGCGGCGGTAAAGTACGCCGAGCGTTCGGCTGCTGGCAAGCGGGTCAGCTCCTGGGCGGGAATGAAGTTCAGCCCCAGGCTCAGCGGAATCTTGCGCGTCAGGTTGCCGACATAGGAGGCGTCCAGCAAGAAGCCCCAGGGCATCTCGCGCTGGAAGCCGACGGAAAATTGATGCGAGTAAGACAGGGGACGATCCAGATACTGCGCGCTCACGGCCAACCCGAGGTTGGTCGCCAGTCCCAGGCTGCTGCCGATGGGCTGGAGGAGGCCCGTGGGGAACAGGCGCGCCGGGAAAGGATCGCTCAGCGTGACCGCGGGTGTGATGTTGCCGTCGGTCGAGGCGATCAAATCCGTGCGGCGGCTGAAGCCGGTGTCCGGGCCCCAGGCGCTCTGCCCCAGGTATGTCAGCCCGTATCCGCCGCGCAGAACCCACTTCGGAGCGAACTGCCAGGCCTCGCCGATGCGCGGCTGAAGATTATTCCTGTCCGGCAGGAAGGCGCGGCGCTGATCGCCGCTGGATCCCGCATACACCAGCCCTCCGCGCAGCGTCAGTCCTTGCACTTGTGACGCCAGGGGGCTCGGCTGATCGAAAGCGAACCCGCGCACCATGCGGTTGTAACGCTCGACGACCGGCGTTTCGTAATCCCAGCGCAGCCCGGCGTTGATGGTCAATCGCGGCGTCACCTTCCAGTCGTCCTGAAGGAACAGCGCGATGTAATGGTTGCGGTAGGCGGGGTCAATGTTCCGGTCTACGTAACCGCTGCTGGGATGCCCGAGCAGGAAGGAGGCGAATTCGTCGCCCGAGAGCGCATCGGCGCGCAGCGGGTCGGCCTGGGTCCAGCGTTTGTCAAAGGTGAAGACGCCGCTGGCCGCCCCGGGCTGGAGCTGGTTGCGGTTGTAGCGGCGCAACTCCGCTCCGTACTTGACGGAATGGCGTCCCCGAACCCAGGTCATGTTGGGTTGCAGGCTGTAGGTGTCGTGCGTTTCGTAGTTCGTCACGCGGGTGGCGCCCAGTTCGGAATAGCGCCCCAGATTGAAGCGCGGGAATTGCAGGGTCGTGAACTGGCGCACCAGCGAGTCGGGCAGGCCGAGCTGGCGGGGATCGAAGCCGCGCCCGTAAATGTTGCCGCTGAAGCCCTCGTAGCGCGCCAGGCCGCCGCGCAGGTTGAAGACCATGGAGGGACTGAGAGTATAGGTCCAGTCGGCGCCCTAGTTCCGAGAGACCCGGGTGGAAGGCGCCTCGCCGCTGGGCTCGGCGGCGTTGGTGCCCCAAACAATTTTCGAGAAATTGTTCCATGGCGTTTGTCCGTAGCGCCCCGACACCGTGCTCCGATCCGAAAGCCGCAGGTCTATCTTCCCTACCCAGTGATCGTAGCCGTTCTTGGAAGGCGTGATCCGCGCGTAATTCAGAGCGTTGTCCAACCCGATCGGCGGCCGGTTGGGCTGCGGATAGAAGGTCGCCACTTGGGCGGCCACCGGGTTGATGCGCCCCTGTGGAATGCGTTTGCCCGGGAAGGGATCGCGCACGTAGCGGCCGCCCGGCCCGAGGCGCGTGGTGGCGGGATCGTAGATGGTCACCGGGCGGCCCTGCGTGTTGAACAGGCCGGAAAAATCGCCGCGCAATTGCTCAGCCGTGGGCAGCGTGCGGGTCTCCGCGCCCGGGTTGCGCTCCCGCAGGCCTTCCAGCGCCAGCATGAAGAAGGCGCGGTTCCGCCCGTCGAAGAGCTTCGGCAGATAGACCGGCCCGTCCACTTCGAAGCCGAATGTGTTCTGCTTGAACGGCACGCGACCCAGTCCCAGCGCGTTCGCGCCCCAGGCGTTGGCGTACAGCTTCTCGTTCTCCAGGTGGTGGAAGAGCTGGCCGTGTAGGGTGTTCGTGCCGGATTTCAGGTTGATGACATTGACGCCCCCGCCGACCCGACCGTACTGCGCGTCGTAGGCGTTGCTCAGTACGGTGAACTCCTCGACCGCCTGAAGAGCGGGCATGAAGGCCACGCCCCGGTCCATGCGGGTGTTCGAGACGCCGTCCAGCACGGTCTCGTTTTCGCCGCGCCGGCCTCCGCTGATGATCACGGCGTTGATGTTGCCGAAGGCGTACAGCTCGAAATCGCCCCAGTAGCTGGAGGCTTTCAACACCCCGGGCAGCGTGTACTGGAATTGAAACAGGTTGCGTCCGCTGGTGGGGATGTTATCCACCATGCGGGTCTCGATGGTTGCGGTGCGCGAAGATGTCTCGGTCTGAAGCAGCGGCGCCTCGCCTGTCACCGTGATGCTTTCCGTGACGGCCCCCAACTCCAAACGGATCGGCAGCCCCAGGCGGTCGGAAGCCGCCAGCGCGATGCCCTCGCGCACGAACTTCTTGAAGCCGGCCTTCTCCGCGGTGACCACGTAGTGGCCGGGCAGCAGGAACTGAACCAGATGCCGCCCCGCGGCGTTGCTGAACGTCTCCGAGCTGGTGTTTCGCTCGACGCTGGTGACCACGATGCGAGCGCCTTCGACCGGCGCTCCGGTCGGATCGGTAACATCGCCGGAAATACTCGCGCGGAACTCCTGGCCCGAGGCCACAGATACAAGAATCGCCACCCCCACGAACCGGATTTGCCCTCGCATGAGCCCTCCCCCAGGGGCGCTTAGGTCCCGCCCCTTGCCTACAAGAGTACTCCGGCGCCCGGCCCCTGTGAATGAAAAAAGGCCGCCAGGACTTTATGACAGCCTCGAGCTGGGGGGCCGCTTCGTCGGCCGGCGCGAGCGGCGATGCTGAGGGAAACCGCGCCAGGTTCAGGGAGGACCCCCGTCTGGACCGCGCTTGCCCTGTGCGGCCGGGCCAGCGCCGCCGGCGGAAGCTTATCCGTCCAATCCCATCTGCGAGAGCCGGTAACGGAGGGCGTTGCGCGTCAGCCCCAGAAGGCGCGCCGCCTGGCTCTTGTTACCCCCCGCCCGCTTGAGCGCCTCTCGGATCACCGCCTGCTCGAATTCCTCGAGCGTCATACCCTCCGGCAGGAAGAAGCCTTCCGCCGGCGGACGCACCCGCGGCGCCGTGTCCAGCTTGATGTCGTCGGCGTCCAGGATGGTCCCCGAGCAAAGCACCAGGCTGCGCTCGATGACGTTCTCCAGCTCCCGCACGTTGCCCGGCCAGTGGTAAGCCAGCAGCTTGCGGATAGCTGCCTCCGAGATGCCTTCCACGCGGCTGCCCACCGCGGGCGCCAGCGTGCGCACAAAGTGCTCGGCTAGAAACGGAATGTCCTCGCGGCGTTCCCGCAACGGCGGCAAGTTGATCGGCACCACGTTGAGCCGATAGTAGAGATCTTCGCGAAAGGCGCCTTGCTCGAGAGCCGCCCGCAGATCCTGGTTGGTGGCCGCGATCACGCGCACGTCAATCTGCCGGGTCTTGTTGCTGCCCAGGCGCTCGAACTCGCGTTCCTGGAGCACGCGCAGCAACTTGACCTGGATGGACGGCGGCACGTCGCCGATCTCGTCCAGAAAAACGGTTCCCGTGTCGGCCTGTTCGAACTTGCCGGGCTTGGCGGCCACGGCCCCGGTGAAGGCGCCCTTTTCAAAGCCGAACAGCTCGGCCTCCATGAGGTTTTCGGGCAACGCCGAGCAGTTGATTTTCACGAAGGGACGGTCGCGGCGCGGGGAGTGGTAGTGGATGGCGCGCGCGATGAGATCCTTGCCTGTGCCGCTTTCTCCGCACAGCAGAACCGTGGCGCGCGTGGGAGCCACCCGCTCGATGGTGGCGAAAATCTCCTGCATGGCGGCGCTGCGCCCGATGATGTTGCGGAAGTCGTAGCGGCGCCCGAGCTCTTCGCGCAGTTGCCGGTTCTCGTCCTCCAGCGCCCGGCGGCGCAGAGCCTTCTCCAGCACCGCGCTCAGATGGTCCAGCGAAAAGGGCTTCAGCAGAAAATCGTCCGCGCCCTTCTTCATGGCCTCCACCGCGGTCTCCACCGTCCCGTAGGCGGTCATGACCACGATGGGCGTGCGGGTGTTCTGGCGCCGAAAACGCGCCATCAATTCCAACCCGTCAATGCCCGGCAGCCGCAGGTCGGTCAGGATGAGACTGGCCCGGTCAGCCAGCTTGAGCCCTTCCTCAGCCGAGCCGGCCACGTCCACTTCGTAGCCGGCCGAACGCAGGTGCAGTTCCAGAACCCGACGCAGCTTCTCCTCATCCTCGACGATCAGGATGCGAGTCTTCATGATCCGGCGCGCCGGCTCATCGGCAGGTAGACACGGAAGACGCTTCCCTTGCCGGGTTCGCTTTCCACCGTTATTGTACCGCCGTGCAAATCCACGATCTTGGAGACGATCGCCAGACCAAGGCCCACACCATCCGGCTTGGTCGTGACGAACGGATTGAAGATGGTGTCCAATCGCTCGGGCGGGATGCCGACCCCCCGGTCAATCACCGCGACCTCCGCGTGTCCGCCCACGGCGCGCGTCTTCACCGTGATGGCGGCGCCCGGCGGGCTGGCCTGCGCGGCGTTCAGCAACAGGTTGTAGAAGACGCGCTCGAGTAAATCGGGGTCGAATTCGAAGGGCGGCAGGTCGGGCGCATAGTTCTTGTACACTGTCACGTCGTAGCGCGGCGTGCTGCGTTCCAGTTGAGCCACGGCACGATCGAGCACCGCCGCCAACTCAGCTCGCACGGGCCGCAGCTCCAGAGGTCGCGCGAACTCCAGGAAGCGTGTGATCAGGGTGTTGGTGCGGTCCACTTCGGCCGCGATCAGTCCCGCCAGCTCTGTGGCCACGGCGTTATCGTTGGGGATTTGCCGCGCCAGCATCTCTGCCGAAGCGCGGATGGTTCCCAGGGGATTCCGCAACTCGTGCGCCAGACCGGCGGAGAGCTGACCCAGCGCGGCGAGCCGTTCTGATCGCCGCACGGTGGCTTCGGCCTCCTGCAAGCTGCGATTGGCTTCCGCCAGTTGCGCCGCCACGGCCTGGGCCTGTCGCGCCGCGGGGTTGACTTCCGCCAGGCGCTCGGCCAGGTAGCCGATGATCGCCAGCAGGGTGACGCGCAACAGGATCTCGGGAACCTGGTCCGACGGCAAAACATAACGCGACCAATCAATCCACAGCAGCGTGGAAAGGTAAGCCAAACAGGCCAACACCGTAAATAGGATCGTTCCACGCACGCCCAACACGGTCCCCGCCGATATGACGGGGACCAACAGAATCCAGTAGTAGCTGCTGTTAATTCCTCCCGTAAAACCCAGCAGGCAGTAACCCAGAGCCAGTTTGAGCAGATTGGCCATGACGCTGCCGGCGGGCCGCGTGAAGAAGCCGATCCGCGGCTCCACGAGCTGAAAAACCGCCAGCGAGAACAGCACGGCGATCACCAAAGGACGCCGAAGCGGACCCGCCAGGGCCAAAACGGCGAACAGCACCAGCAGCGCTACGTCGTGGCCGTTCAGTCGGCGTGCGCCCACGCTGTCATCTTAGCCCGCGGCACGGCCGTCCGGCAGTCTCCCGGTTCCCGCATGTTGTACACTAACTAAGAGCCGGTGTCCCAGTGGCATGTTGATCGCCCGTGAATTCATCCAATATCTGGCCCGTCAAATGGTCAAACGGCTCACTCCGCAAATGATCGAGACCACGGAGCCGCAAGCTCTGGCCGAACTCATCGCGGGCGTGATTATCGAGGAGCTTCAGGTCGAGGATCGGCTCAATGAGGAAGTCCGAGAAATCCTGAGCCAGTATGCCGACTACATGCGGCGCGAAGGCGTCAGCTACCAGGAAATGTTCCGCCGGATCAAGAATACACTGATCGCGCAACGTAAAGTGGTGCGGGCTTCCGGCCGAGACACCGGCGATCGGATGAAGCTTTCGCGCGACAAAATCATTGACATCTCCCACAAGCTGATGACCGCGCTGCGCAAGGCGCGCAGCGCCCGCATGAAAACCGATCAGAATGAGATCCGTCTGGAGATGGTGCGGGCCATGATGGACTTGCTGGCTCTGGAAGAGAAGGTAGACCGCGCGGCCCGCCAGAAAATCCGTTCACAAAAGCGCGAAATTCCCGAGGGCAGCGAGGAGTGGGAGCTGCTGCACCGCCGTTACTACGCCGAAGAGCTGAAGAAGTTCGGCATTGACCTCTCGCGATGAACCCCTCCCTGGTGGTGCTCGGCAGCCTCAACATGGACTTTGTCGTCACCGTCCCGCGACTGCCGGCGCCCGGGGAAACTGTCCTGGGGCATGATTTCCACATGATCCCCGGGGGCAAGGGCGCCAACCAGGCCTATGCCGCGGCGCGCCTGGGCGGCGCGCGCCTGACGGTGCGCATGCTCGGCCGCGTGGGCTACGACATGTTCGGCGATCATCTGAAGGCCGGACTCGCCGCCGCGGGCGTGGACGTCAGCGCCGTCCATGCCACCCAGTCTCAGCCCACCGGGGTGGCCTTGATCTGGGTGGACCACACAGGGCAGAACTCCATCGTTGTGGCTTCCGGCGCTAACCACGCCCTGCTGCCCTCGGAGGTAGAATCCCTGCGGCGCGCCTTTCAGGGCGCCCGATTCGCCCTCTTTCAACTGGAGACCCCACTGGCGACCGTGAAGGCCGGGGTCGAGCTGGCGCGCCGCGAAGGCGCCGCCACCATGCTGGACCCAGCTCCAGCCCAACCGCTGCCGGGCGAGCTGCTCACATGCGTGGACTTTCTTACGCCCAACGAGAGCGAGGCTCTGATGCTGCTGGGACGCCCTCCGGGCCGCATCTCCCTTGCGGAAGCGCGCCAGTTGACCAAACAGCTTCTGGACCTCGGCCCCCGCTGCGTGGTGTTGAAGCTGGGCGATCAGGGCTGCTATTTCGACGACGGCCGCAAGCAGATTCACCAGCCCGCCTTCCCGGTCACGGTGCGGGACTCCACCGCGGCGGGCGACACTTTCAATGCGGCGCTGGCTGTGGCTCTCTCGGAAGAGCAACCCATCGAGGCCGCGTTGCGGTTCGCGAACGCCGCGGCCGCACTCTCGGTGACGCGATTGGGCGCCCAGGCCTCCGTTCCCACGCGCGCCGAAGTGGATGAGTTCCTCGCCGCACACTGAGAACGCCGGCCCCCTGCCCGTCTTCTGCTATCATGCATAGCCGCAAACACACCAGGAGCGGCTATGCGAGCGCCGACTTATCTTGTTTGTCTGTGCCTGCTCTGGAATCCGGCGACGCCTCGGGAGTTCCACGTCTCTGCGCTTCGCGGCGACGACGCCAACGATGGGTCTCTGTCGCGGCCCTTGAAGACCATCTCGGCGGCCGCCCGCCTGGCGCAGCCGGGCGATGTCATCACGGTCCATGAGGGAACCTACCGGGAGAGGGTGACCCCACCGCGGGGCGGCGAATCCGACAGCAAGCGCATCGTCTACCAGGCCGCTCCGGGCGAGCGGGTCATCATCAAAGGATCCGAGGTGATTCGCAACTGGCGGCGCTTCCAGGGCAGCGTGTGGAAGGTGACCCTCCCCAACTCCTTTTTCGACTCCTACAACCCCTATCGCGATCGCATCACCGGCGATTGGTTCAGCGATCGCGGCCGGCCGCATCACACCGGAGAGGTCTATCTCAACGGGAAATCGCTTTACGAAGTCCACTTACTCGAAGCCGTGTTGAATCCGCGTCCGTTGCCTCATACTCTGGACAAAGAGGGATCCCTTTTTACCTGGTACGCGGAAGTAGACGATCGGAATACCTATATCTACGCGAACTTCCACGATAAGGATCCGAATCGCGAGCTCGTGGAGATCAACGTTCGCGAGAGTTGCTTCTATCCCGATCGCCCGGGCGTCAACTACCTCACGGTGCGCGGCTTTCACATGAGCCACGCAGCCACCCAATGGGCCGCGCCCACCGCCGAGCAAATCGGAGCTCTCGGCACGCACTGGAGCAAAGGCTGGATCATCGAGAACAACGTCATCAGCGACTCCAAGTGCGCGGGCGTCACCCTGGGTAAGGATCGGGCCACCGGGCATAACGTCTGGACCAACGACCCGCGCAAGGACGGCGCCATCCACTACGTGGAGACCATCCTGCGGGCGCTGGAGGGCGGCTGGTCGCGCGAGAACATCGGCTCCCACATCGTGCGGAACAACACGATCTTCAACTGCGAACAGGCCGGCATCTGCGGCAGCCTGGGAGCCATCTTCAGCCGCATCGAAGGCAACCACATCTACAACATCTGGACCAAGCGGCAGTTCGCCGGCGCAGAAATCGCGGGCATCAAGCTCCACGGGGCCATTGATACGCTGATCCGCAAGAATCGGATCCACAACGCGGCCCGTGGGCTGTGGCTCGACTGGATGGCGCAGGGGACGCGCGTCACCGGCAATTTGCTTTACGACAACAGCATCGAGGATCTTTTCGTGGAGGTCAACCACGGTCCTTTTGTCGTTGATCACAACCTGTTGCTCTCCGCTCTGAGTCTCAACGATATGTCCCAGGGTGGAGCTTACCTCCACAATCTCTTCGCGGGCCGCATCCTGAGCCGCCCCGAGCCCCGTCGCTCGACTCCCTACCACAAGCCGCACGCAACCGCATTGGCCGGCATGAGCAGCGTTGTCGGCGGCGACAATCGTTTCTACAACAATATCTTCGTGGGTCCCACGAACCCTGCCGACCCATCCCAAACCACCCCCCTCCGCTTCGGAGGCTACGGTCTGTGGGTTTATAACCACCGCGAGTTGCCTCTTCAGACCGGCGGCAACGTCTACTACCGGGACGCTCGCCCTTATTTCAAAGAAGAGGGTGCATTAACGATCTCCGCCCGGGACCCAAAGATCGAAGTCATAGGAGAGGGAGAGCACGTCTCTGTTCGGCTCGATCTCGGTCCCGGGTTAGGGAAGGCGGTTACCCGGCTGGTGAGCAGCGATCTGTTGGGCAAAGCCAAAATTCCAGGTCTGCCTTACTTAGACGTTGACGGCTCAGCTCTGGTGTTAGACCGCGACTACTTCGGAAACAAAAGGGACGTAACTCGTCCCACCGCCGGTCCTTTCGAAAACGTAGGGGATCAGGAGACCAAACTCACGGTCTGGTAACCCGAGCCGATCGGATCCGGCGCTCGGAACAGCGCTGAGTCCTCCGAATCCGCTCGAGCGTCCCTTCAACCCTCCGCGAACGCAGGCGGCCGCCGGGTGGAGGTTATCCAGAGCCTCGCGGGACGGGCTGAGCCGTTACGTGGCGCCGCTGGGCGCACTTCACTCGGCTCCAGCCGGTAGACCACGAACCGCGAGTTCTCGAACACCGGCTTGCGTCCGGGAAGGCGCCGAGGTCGCCGAAGCACGACGTAGTCCACGCCCAGGGAAGCGTAGTCCTGCATCTTGGCTGATCGGAAGCCGCCTTCCATTGCCAGGCGCCAGCGCGTTTGCCACTCCGCGGCAAACGCTCGGAGGAAATTGACCTGCCCGCCGGACTTCCAGTCCACATACAACGCGCGGAGCGCCTTACCGCGAAAGATTCCGGGGAACAGTTCGCGGCCCGCGTCCGGGAAAAGGAACACGGCATCCGTCGGCGTGTTGGCGCGGGCCCACGCCGCCAGCTCCTCCAGCTCGGGGTTATGCAAATTCGGGTAGTTGCGAACCTTGCCGAAGCCGGGAATGGCGAGGAACGGCAGCAGCGCCGCCAGCACGCAGGCCGGTCCCGCCAGACGCCTGCCGGAACGCTCGAGCACCGCCGCCAGCGTCGAGCAGCCGGCCAGCGCCGCCACCAACAGGATCCTGCGCCGGCTCAGCGGGTTTTGCCAATCCAGAGAAGTGAATTGCAGCAGGCGCGTATGGGCCGGAATGGCGAAAACCGCCAAGAACCATAGGCAGCTTTCCCACCATCGTCCCCGCCGCCCGGCTTTGATCCCGGCTGCGGCAGCCAGAATTCCCGCCAACGCGACTGTGTAAAGGAGATTCCGCGCCGGCTGAAGCTGGGCGGCCACCGCCCATTTCAACCGCTCCAACAGCAGGTAGCTCAAGGGCACAGACAGCAGGCCCACCAGCGGCAGTCCGAGCAGGAAAAACTCCAGGTCCAGGATGGGCCAGCGCAACTCGCGGCCCGACGGATCGGCGCCCTGGGGAAACGCCCCGAGCCCGCGCAATCGCCAGAAAGCGCCGAGCGCCACCAGCCAGAGAAACACATGCTGGCGGATCCAGGCCGCGTCCCAGAGGCTGATCCAGTTGTAGGGCGCGCGCCAGCGTTGGAGTTGCTCCAGCTCCGCATCCAGGCGGCTGAACAGCATCTGAGGTTCGCTGACCCCCGGCTGCCAGCGCGACGCGGCAAAGAGCACAAGCACGCCGACGGCCAGCGGCGCCAGTCCCGCGATGCGCCGGGCCATCACGGCAGGAGGCGCCGGCCAGAGGGCCAGCAGGAAGTACAGACCCCAAAAAGCAGCCGCGGTCGGCGGGTGATAAAGGAACGCCACGGTCGCCGCGAGGCCGGCAGCGAGATCCCGCCCGCGTCCGGCCAGCCCCAGCGCCAGAAGAATCAAGGGCGCCGCGAAGCCCCGCGGCACCGGTTCGTATTCGATGGTCAAGACCGAAGGGCCCACCACCGTGGCCCCCAACGAGTAAGTGGCTGCCACCAAGAGCGCCATCGGCAGGCCCAGGCCCAAAGCTGTGGCCAATAAGTACACGCCCAGAATGCCGGCGGCTCGAAATACGAGCTGTTGGAGCGTAAGAACGGCCCGAAGGTCGAGACCTGTAAGTCGCCGAAGGTTCAGAGTAACTTCATCGTAAATCGTAAACGTAACGTGAGGGCGCTGCGCCACGGGATCCTTCGGCATCACTGCCGGATCATACAAGCGCTCTAAAATCGGCACATAGATCTGCGTGTCCGCCTGGAGCCAGGTATGTCCCGGAAAGGCGAAGTAACTGAGTAGCGTCAGCAGAGCAACCGCGGTCGCGATGCACAGCCGGCGGCCCACGGCTTGCCCATCGCGCCGGGCGGTAAGGGGCCTCATCGAGCGGGTGTTTTCTCCAATTGCTGGCGAGTCCATTGTCGCGCCGGATTCAGATCGAGCGATTTCAGCAGCGCCTTGCGGGCCTCTTCCAGACGCCCCGCTTTACGCAGCGCGATGCCCAACCACAACCAGGCGTCTGCGGCTCGCGGATTCAACTCCAATGCCCGGCGGAAATCCGCAATGGCGTCTTCCACGCTGCCGCCGAAGGCCGGAGGAAGATAATACTTCCCGACGCCCTGACTCAGCCAGGCACGCCACGATTTGGGATCCAGCTCCAGAGCCCGCCGGATGGACTCGGAGGCGCACTTGCCGTAGCGGACCGCCAGCAACACATTGGCAGGAATAATCTGGCCGCAGAGAGTTCCCAGCAAGCGGTGGTGCTCGGCGACGCCCGCATCCAGGGCCACCGCTCGCTCCGCGGCGCGGATACCGGTCTCGGCCGCGGTACGCGCGGCCTCGCGATCCCGCAATTCGAGCGCGACCTCGGCCAGATACGCGGCCGCCTCCGCCAATCTCCGTTGGGCCTCCGCGTCCCTGAGGCGCTGCTCGGCCGCGGCCTTCCGTTCCGCAACGATGCGTTCCAGTGCGGCCAGGTCCTGGCGGTTCCGGGCCTCTTCCAACCGCTCAGCCTCCTCGGCCCAAACAAGGGCCGCCAGCATGGCGATCGTCCACATCACCTCCGCGCTCCTCCCTGGTCGAAGAGGCCGCCGCTCGCCGCCGGCGCAAAACACGCCCGCGACGCATTCATCCATAGGCCCGCCCTGTCCCGCAGCGACTCGCGGACGCAGGCCGGACAGCCGGATCTACGCCCGGGAAAGCCGCCACGGGCTGGTCGGCGCAGAATGCTCCATTGTAAACGTTCACGACGCGATCCTGCATCGCGTGAGCGGGCAAAGTTTCTGGACATCGCAGCGGACGGTGCCCGTCCTGGCCGGACGCCGATCGTCTCTCCTTGAACTTACCGGCGGCGCTCCCTGAACGCAGAACTGCCGTCAAGCCGAGCCCGCGTCTGGCGAGCAGCCGCCGATCACTTCAGAGGCGTGGGACGGTGGATGATGTGCAAGTAATTGCCGTCGGCGTCGGTGAAAAACGCCAGTCGGTTACCTTGAAGATTCAGCGGCTCGCCCAGCCCCTCGACCCCTAGCTCCTTCAGACGTGCGTAGGCCGCGTCAAAGTCGTCCACCGTGATCGCCAGGTGCCGCAAGCCCGGGGTCTTCAGCGTCTGGGGCGGGCGCTCGCCTTCGGCCGGTATGATCTCCAGCATCGCCCCATCCGGCGCTTTCACGAAGACGTTGCCGCCGTAGCGGTAGTTGATGACAAAGCCGAGCTTTTCCACGTACCAGGCGGCCAGCCGCTCCGGATCGGGCGAAGCAATCGCCGTGTGCTCCAAACCTTTAAACATCAGCTCCGATTCTAGCAAACGCTCCCGCGGCGCCCGCCAATGCCAGTTCAATACACGTCAAAGCAGAAGACCTGGTTGGAACCTGCCGGCGTGATGGTGTAGGAACCGTTAGCCAGGCCCATGCGCTCACTGACCTCCAGTCGGAACAGATTCTCGTCCAGGCGAGTGACCACCAAACGCAGAGGGCGCGGTTGGTCCTTCTTTTTTTCCGGAAACACGATCTGGCGGTTGCCGCCCTTGACTTCGAGCCGATAAAGCTCGAGGGATTCGGGCGCGATTTTCTGGGAAAGGAACAGAAAGATCGGCTCGGCCAGCGGAGTCCGCGCTGGCGAGCCGGCCCCCGGCACCGTGTAAATGGTGTCGCGGCCTCGGGTCTGCTGACGAGCTTCGTTGACCTCTGTCGGAATCAAGTTGTCGGCGTGCACCAGGTAAGGCAGGTCCGGCTGCGGCGGCCGCGGTCCGTTGTATTTGTCCGCGGCCAGGATCGCGCCGGCCGGCCACACGGCCAACAAGAAAATGGCGCGCAACATCATAGCCCTGATTTCATTCTAGCCCGAGCGCTCTCCGACAGCCTGCGATCCGCTATGATGAACCTCTTACGATGCCCAAGCGTGTGGTGATCGCGGTGGACGGGCCGGCGGGAGCGGGCAAGAGCACCATAGCCCGGCGCGTGGCCGCCAGGCTCGGCTTCATCTACATTGACACAGGCGCGATGTACCGAGCCCTGGGGTTGTGGGCCTTGCGAACGGGCGTGGCGCTTGACGACCGAGGCCGCATCGAGCAGTTGGCGCGCGAGGCGCGCATCGAGTTCGAGGTCGGCAGCGCCCGGGTCTTCTTGAACGGCGAGGAGGTGACCGAGGCCATCCGCACGCCCGAGGTTTCCTCCGCCGCCTCGATCGTCTCGACCTACGGGGGCGTGCGTCGCGCGATGGTCGCCGAGCAGCGGCGCATCGGCGGAGAGCGCAGCGTGGTAATGGAGGGGCGCGACATCGGCACGGTCGTCTTCCCCGACGCGGATGTAAAGATCTACCTGGACGCCACGCCTGAAGCTCGCGCCGCACGCCGACGCCGCGAGCTCGAGCAGCGCGGCCAGGATTGGCCGCCCGAGCGAGTGGCCGCCGAGCTCGAAGAGCGCGATCAGCGGGACCGCAACCGCGCCGAGGCCCCGCTGATGCAAGCCCCCGACGCCGTCTACGTGGACACCACGCATCTGACGATTGAACAGGTGGAGGAAGTGGTCTTGCGGCTCATCCGCGAACGCGTCGCCAACGGGCAGGAGTTCGCTGCCGGGGCCCAGCGCGAAACCGCTTCTGCCCAAGGAGGTCCGACCCCGTGAACGATCTGGTGGTCATGAAGTTCGGAGGCACCAGCGTCGGATCCGCCGAGCGCATCCAATCCGCGTGCCGCATCCTGATGGAGGAACGGCGTCGGCGACCGGTGCTGGCCGTGATCTCGGCCATGGCCAAAGTCACCGATCTGCTCCTGGAGACCCTGCGGCGCGCGGAAGCCGGCGAAGAAGAAGACGTTCGAACGAACCTCCAGCGCCTGGAGGAGCGCCACCTGGCTGCCTGCCGCGAACTGTTTCCCTCCGTGAGGCGTGCCGAAATCGAAAGTCAGATTCATGCGATCCTGGGGGACTTCCAGCGGATCGCCCGGGGCGTGCTGATGCTCGGCGAGCGTCCGCCGCGTTCCGTGGATGAGGCGGTGGCCGTGGGTGAGCGGCTCTCCGTACTGCTGGTGACGGCGTTCTTGCAAGCTCAGGGAGTGGCTGCGGAAGCAGTCAATGGCGCGGAAGTGATCGTCACGGATGCGGTATTCGGCAACGCCACGCCCCTGATGCCGCCCACTCGCCAGAAGGCTCGGGCGCGGCTGCTGCCCCTGCTGGAGGCCGGGGTGCTGCCGGTGGTCACCGGGTTCAACGGCGCCACGGCGGACGGCCGCCCCACCACCCTGGGACGCGGGGGCTCGGACTTTTCGGCCTCGATCCTGGCGGCGGCGCTGGATGCCGCTGAGCTGTGGATTTGGACGGACGTGGACGGCATCATGACGGCGGACCCACGGCTGGCGCCGGACGCCGCCGTGCTGGAGGAAGTGACGTACAACGAAGCCGCCGAGCTGGCCTACAACGGGGCCAAGGTGCTGCACCCACGGACGCTGGCGCCGCTGGTGGACCGCCAGATCCCCGTTTGGAGCAAGAACAGCTTCGCTCCCGAAAAGCCCGGCACTCGCATCGTACCCCGCATCCAGGTTTCCAGCGGAGCGCGCGCCGTCACTTCAATGGCCAACGTGGCGCTGATCTCGATCGAGCCGGCCAGCGGCGTTCTCAATGGCGCGCAGATCATGGGCCGCGTGCTGGACGCCCTCGGGCGCGCGAATGTGGAGGTGCTGGCGCTGTCCAGCTCGTCCTACCGCCAGGCCTTCTGTTTTCTGGTCCGCGAGGCCGAGCTGGCTGCCGCCATGGAGGCCTTGGAAGCCGCCTTGCTGCTGGAGCTGGAACACGGCTACGTGAAGCCCATCGAGGTGGATGAGGACGTCGGCCTGCTGGCGGTGGTGGGCGAGGGCATGCGCGGCACACCGGGCCTGGCCGGACGGATCTTCACCGCCATCTCCCGCGAGAAGATCAACATCATCGCCATTGCCCAGGGATCCAGCGAGCTCACCATCGCCATCGTGGTCCGCAGGGATGGCCTGGAAAAAGCGGTGCGCGCCGTTCACGCCGAGTGCCACATGGCCGAGCAGGCTCGCAAACAGGCCTTGTCCTCTTAGATTCGGCCTGCCGACCCGCACTGGCGGCCTCCGCTATACTGTTAGCTACAGGAGCTTCCCGGTTTTATGTTCGATCTTTTCCGCAGCCGCGCGAAACTTGTGCGCTACACCCTGGGCGCGCTGTTGACGCTGGTGGCCATTTCCATGGTCGTGACTTTGATTCCCGGCTGGGGCAGCATGCCTCTGGAGCGCGATCAACCAGTGGCCGAAATCGGCGAGGAAGTACTCACCCAGCGCGAGGTTCATCTGCAAGTGCAGGCCGCCATGCGCAATCAGGCCTTCCCCAGAGAAATGGCCTACCTTTACGTGCCGCAGTTGATTGACCAGATGATCACCGAGCGCGCCCTGGCTTACGAGGCCGAGCGGTTGGGCTTCCGCGTCACGGAGGCCGATGTGGCGCAGACCATCCGCTCCCTGCTGCCGCAGCTTTACCAGGACGGCAAGTTTGTCGGTCAGGAGCTTTACGCCAGCTATCTGGCGCAGCAAAACCTGACCATCCCGGAGTTCGAAGCCAACGTGCGCAAGCAGATGCTTCTGACGCGACTCCAGAATCTGGCGGCCGAGGGCGCTATCGTGACGCCGGAGGAAATCGAGCGCGAATACCGGCGGCGCAACAGCAAAATCAAACTCGAGTACATTGTCATCCCCACGAACAAGCTGCGCGCGGAGGTCAAAGTCACTCCTGAGGAAATCCAGGCCCACTTCACCGTCAACCGCGCACTGTTTCAAATTCCTGAGAAACGTAGCTTCGACGTGTTGCTGATTGACGAACTCAAGGTGGGCGAGCGGATTCAGGTCCCGGAAGACGAGCTGCGCCGCGCCTATCAGGCCAATCTGGACAGCTACCGCGTGCCGGAGCGAGTGCACGTTCGCCACATCCTCCTCAAGACCACCGAAAAACCTAAGGAAGAAGTCCCCAAGATCCGAGCGCGCGCCGAGGAGTTGCTCAAACAGCTCCGCGGCGGGGGCGACTTCGCCGAACTGGCGCGCAAGAACTCCGAGGACACCGGCTCAGCCGCCAACGGGGGCGATTTGGGCTGGATCGTGCGCGGGCAGACGGTCAAGGCCTTCGAGGACACCGCCTTTTCGCTGAAGCCCAACGAGCTGTCCGGAGTCATCGCCACAGAGTACGGCTTCCATATCCTTCAGGTGCTGGGCAAGGAGCAAGCGCGGTTGAAACCCTTTGAGGAAGTGAAGGATCAGCTCGCGCGGGATTTGAAACGGCAGCGCGTTTTCGATCTCATGCAGAAACTCGCCGACGAGGCCGTGGCCGAGTTGAACAGAGCGCCGCAGCAGTCCGCTCAGATCGCAGCCCGTCTCGGCCTGCCTTTGATCAAAGTCGAGCGAGCAGCGCGCGGCGAAGCTATCCCGGGCCTTCCTACCGGAAGCGCGCAGATCCATGATGCCGTAGCAGGACTGGCCCCCGGGCGCGCCACGCCGCCCATTCAGATCGAAAACAACAAGCTCGCGGTGGCCGTCCTCAGGGAGGTCTTGCCTTCTCGCCAGGCCGAGCTCTCGGAGGTGGAAAGCCAGGTGCGCGAGCAGGTTTTCAACCGCAAGCTCGGGGAGTTGGTGGAACGGCGGGCGCGAGAGATCATGGAGAATGCACGGGCCGCAGGCGGCGATTTGAAGAAAGTTGCCCAGGCCTCGGGCTTCGAGTTTCGCACCACACAGGAGTTCGGCCCGGATGGCGCCGCCGACGGCATCGGGCCCGCTAGCTCGGTCGCCGAGGGCTTCCTCAAGCAGGTGGGCGAACTGTTCGGTCCGGTCGCCGTCGGGGACTCGCGCTTCATTTGCAAGGTGGCCGCCCGCACGGCGCCCGATATGAGCCGCCTGGCCGAACAGCGGCAGGCCATCTTGACGGAGTTGAAGTCGCGCAAGGCACGCGTGCGTGCGGAGCTGTTCATTGACTCCATCCGTACGCGGCTGGTGCGGGAGGGTAAGGTTAAGATCCACGAGGACGTGATCCGGCGCCTGACGGCTTCCTATTCCACCTGAGCGGCGGAGCACTCTCGATACGCTACTCATGATCCAGGCCTTTATTGACTTTCTGCGCACGCTCACCACACCCGAGCGACTGATCCATCTGCTGACCACCGTGCTCACCGGGTGGCTCGGCTACGCGCTGCTGTTCGGAATCGTCTTCGCTGAAACCGGTTTACTGACGGGTTTCTTCCTGCCGGGCGACTCCTTCTTGTTCACCGTGGGCGTGGTGGCCGGGGCGGGCCAACTCAAACTGGGTCTGGTATGGGCGGTGCTGATGAGTGCCGGCATCCTGGGAGATTCCACCGGTTACTGGTTGGGACGCCGCACGGGCCCGATGATTTTCCGTCGCCCGGATTCGCGCTTCTTCAAGCGAGAGCACCTGCTGCGCTCCAAGAGTTTCTACGAGAGATACGGCGGGCGCACCATCATTCTCGCCAAGTTCCTGCCTATCCTGCGAACCTTCGTTCCCTTTCTGGCAGGAGTTTCCCAGATGCGTTACCCACGCTTTCTGACTTTTAGCGTTACCGGGGTCGTGGTCTGGGTGGCTTCGGTGACCACCCTGGGTTACAAGCTGGGCAGCGTGCCGTTCGTGCGGCGCCATTTCGATAAGGTCATCCTGTTGATCATTGTGCTTTCCTTGATCCCGGTTATTTCTGAGACACTGCGAGCCCGCCGCCGCCGCAAACCTGCCCCCGCACCCGTAGCGGCGGATCCCACGCCGCCTGCCGCCTGAGTCGCCCCCCGTCTAGCCGGCGTACAGCGGCGCAACCGAGACCAGACCCAGACCCAGAGCAAAGAGCACCAGCATGATGACCAGCAAAAGCTTCACGGAGCCGCCGGCGCCCCGGAACTCCTTCCACACCAGCAGGCCCCAGAGCGCACTCACCAGCGTGGCCCCCTGGCCCATAGCGTAACTGATCGCCGGACCTACCTGGACCTCGCGCGGTGCGCTAGCCGCCACGAAGTTCGAGATGGTCCCGGTGGCCCAGATGATCCCTCCCGCCAGGCCCAACGCATGCTGCCGCCAGGTGCCGCGGAAATACTCCAGAATTTCGACCGGCTCGCCCTGGACCGGGAGGTTCATAAAGAACAGGTTGAAAACGAAGGTGGAGAAAAACACGCCCAGCGCGAAGATGAACGCAATGGCGTAAGGCCCCATGCCCGCGTCGCCTCGCTTACCCAGTTCCACCAGCGGATAAAAGGAACCCATCAGCAGCCCGCTGGCCAGGCTCAGCACGATCCCCTTCCAGCTCACCCTCGGAATCGTGCTGCGCGTCAGGCCCGCCGTGATGCGCTGTTTGGCCTGCGCCAGCGCGTGCGCGCGATAGGCTAAGGCATCGGTTACGATGGCCGCCGCCACGATCGCCACGCCGGCAAACAGCAAGGTGGGGTTGCCCTGCGGATTGATGATGTAGTTCAAGATCACGCCGATGACCAGCGCCAGCCCGATACCCACTGGGAAGGCCACCGCCAAACCGGCCACCGAAATGGCCGCCACCAGGAGCATGTTCGCCAGGTTGAAGACCACCCCGCCCGCGAATCCGAACGCCATGTTGCGCTTGCCGGCGCGCATCAAGTCGTCCATGAACAGGAAGCCGTCGAAGCCCAGCGTGCCGAAGGTGAAGGCCGCCACGACCGCGGCGATCAGCACCCCCAGCGCGTAATCGTAGTAGTAGAGTTCAAAGCGCCATTTGCCCGCCAGCTTGTACGTGTTGGCCCAGGATCCCCAACAGATCATGGACAGAATCGTCAGCAGCAACGCGGTCGCGTAAGTGTCGGGCAGAACCATGCTGGTCTCCGTGAAATGCCGAGGTTACAATGCGGACCGCAGCCGGGTCAAGCGCCTCCGGCATCCTCCGCGCGCCCCAGTCTACTGACGACGGCCGCGCTTCTCGATCAAGGCCGGCGATGGTTGGGGATCGGGCAGCCGGCGCAGGGC
>FWPU01000901.1_pt1 | contig 93528 bp, 77 predicted proteins | sample 2228361 | NCBI WGS metagenome assembly FWPU01 (sample SAMEA103939777, study PRJEB20133) | metagenome
TCGAGCGCCAGACTACGGTGCAGGAAGAGGCGCGGAAGTTCCTCTGGCGCGAGTACCGGGAGCCGTGGAAGCTGGAGGTATAAGAAGCTAGCGGAGAGCGCCCAAACCCACACGTTCCGGCTCCGGCAGACGTTTCAGTTGTGCGTACTGCTCGGCGGCGTCCGTGAAGGCGCGGATCATCTGTTGCCACTTCAACGCTTCGGCGTCATAGCGTACCAGGACGTTCTCGAGCCAGTAGGGCCGGTTTTCAGCCAGCCAGGCCTCGCGGTATCGAGCCTTTAAGTCCAGGAGCGCCTCCCGTAAATCCTGGAGCAGCCCGTTAGTGGAGCTGATGCGGTTCAGCAGCCGCCGCACGCGCGCCGGGTCGTCTTGAACCGAGAGGGCTTCCCTGTAATGGCTCAGGATGCGCTCGCTGAACTGGACTTTCATGCCCAGGTAATCCAGACGCCGGGCCGCCAGCTCCAGGTAGCGCAGCGTCGGTGCGCGATGTCGAATTCTGGCGCGGGCTCGCTCCAGCTCCACCAGGGCTTCTTCGGCCAGGAGGCGCAACTCCGAGGCGATCGGCGAGAGTTGCGCGCGCCGCCGCGCTCCCGCCTCGCTGAACGGATCGAACCAGAACAGACGGTTCGAGGCGTCGCCCAGGCCCGCCTTGCGCAGCAGACTGTGAACTTGCTCGAGCCGGTTGATCACCGTGGCGCATGTCGGATCCGGCTCACGGTAGAAGACCCAGTCAAAGCTTCCATGAAAGTCGGCCACGTCTACCTCGCCGGGCTGCCAGGCCGCGGCTGCGGAAAATAGAATGCCGTACCAGTTCTGATTGAGCAATGCCTCCCCGTCGTCGGCCCAATGAGTGTTCAACATGCCGATGGCGCCCAGTCGCTTGCCGTCCCGCACCAGGCGGTTGATGTTCGCCAGGGCGTCGCTGAAGTTCGGCATCACGCGGTTCCAGTTGTTCAGTCCCGGACAGACGAAGACATCCATGCCCGCGCGGCGGAAGGGCTCGATGTAGGAGGAGTAGTCGGCTGCCGGCGAGTACACCCAGCTCATGGCCACCAGCTCTCGCGGGAGTTTCGGAATCAGTTCCGCATGCCGCAGCGCGATGTCGCCCCAAAACATGACCCTGCGATTGAGAGGCCGTAACATCTGGTGGACGCGGCGCAGGTGCGCCACGTAAACTTCACCCACGCCTTCTCGCTCGGCGCGCGGACGGCTGCGACCTTCGCCCAGCTCCCAGGTTTCGTCGCTGCCGATGTGCAGGAAGCGGCCCGGAAAAGCGTCCGCCAGTTGCCGGCATGCTCGCTCGATCCATTCGTACGTCGCTGGCTCTTCGGGCGTCAGGACGCTGCCGTGCGGCACTTCCGCCAAGACCTGGTAGCGCTCGAGCTTCAGCATGTGGTGCAAGTGGCCGAAGGTCTGCTGCTGCGGAACCAGCTCGATGTGATAGCGGCGGGCGTAGTCGGCGAGCCGGCGCATCTGATCGGCGGTGATGCGCGCGCCTTCCGGCGCCACCAGCGGCGCGTGGTCGTAGTCGAACACATGTTCCATGTAGAAGCTGAGCAGGTTCAACTTGAACTCGGCTGCGGTTCGCACCAGCTCGCGCATCTGTTCGTCGTTCAGCACGGGGCCGCGACTGACATCTACGGAAAGACCTCGATAGGGAAGCGCCGGCCAATCGCCGATCGTCACGGCGGGAAGACGTCCGTCGGGTTGCAATAACTGCCGCAGGGTCTGCACGCCGTAAAAGACGCCCGCAGCCGTGCGCGCCGCCAGCACGGCTCGCCGCGTTCCGATGTGCAGAACGTAGCCTTCGGGGTGCTCGAGCGCTGTGCGGTCCATCGGAAGGTCACCCAGCGCGCGATCGGCATTCGGATCGCCGGCTCGCAGCAACCGCAAGATCCCTTCGGGGCCGATCAGGGCTTTGCGGCCGCAGTAAGTCCGCAAATCTTCCGCCAGCAGCTCCGCGGCCTCGCGGTCTTGGGCCGCCGCGATGTGCACGACCGAGGGAAGCACAAGCTCGCCGCGGCCCGGCGTGATGGATCGCGGCGCCGGGACCAGCTTGAACGTCTGACTCCAGGATCCGCCGGCCGCCAGCGCCGCAGCCAATCCTATCAGGCAACCGCCACGCATTCGCGCGCCGACTCAGCCGTTCATTCGGGTACCCGCTTGGCAGTCATCTCGAAGCTGCGTTCTCCGAAATCCACGGTGAGCTTCAGCTCGTTGCCGGAAACTTTACCCTTGTAATGGATGCGGACTTCGTTGCCGCCGAACTCCCGCACCACCACGAAGCTGATCTCGTCCCCGCTCACTTTCCCTTCCTGGATCGGCGCCTCGCCTCTTGGACTGGAGACGGTTCCCGTCAGCTTGTCGCCCTCTACCTTGAAGGTGAATAGACTGGACCGGGTCTGCCCATCCGGCGTGGTGAATTCGGCTTTCCATTTGCCGGCAACGTCAGCGGCCGTAACGGCAACCGCCACAGCCAGCAGCGCGAACAAGATGATCCGTGCTTTCATGGTTACACTCTCCTACTCTGTTACGAGCTTGTGGGCGTCGCCGCCCGCCTTTATGTTACACCACCGGACGATTGCCCGCGGAAACTATGCGAGAACCGTGCTATAATGCGCCCTTCCCGTAGCGGAGGGCGAGTCCCAAACCTCATGGCGCAGGATACGTACCTAGATTGGCTGATCTCGCGAACGCCGACGCGCTGGTGGCATGACTCGGCGGATCCCGCGGAACTGCATACGGGGCTGGAACGCGGTGCGGTCGGCGTCACGACCAATCCCTTCTTGACCAACCTGGCTCTGACGAGGAACCGGCGGCTGTGGGCCGCGGAGATCGAGACCGTACTCGCGGAAGGTCCACACCCCGAGGCCAAAGCCGAGGCGCTGATGCGCATCGTGATCCGTCACGCCGCGGAGAAACTCTTGCCGGAGTACGAACAGAGCGGCGGCAAGATGGGATATGTTTGCGCTCAGGTCAACCCGTCGCGCGCCGGCGATCGCGAGGCCATGCTCGCCATGGCTCGACGCTTTCATCGCTGGGCTCCGAACATTGCCGTGAAGCTCCCCGCCACCGCCGCGGGTTTGGACGTGTTGGAGGAGTGCATCGCCGAGGGAATCACCGCCACTGCCACCGTAAGCTTCACGGCGCCGCAGGTCATCGCGGTGGCGGAACGTTTTCGCGCGGGAATGTCGCGAGCGCTGCGCGCCGGCGTCCAACCCGGACGCTGCTTCGCCGTCATTATGATCGGGCGCTTGGATGATTATCTCCGAGAAGTGGCCCAGGACACGCGCGCGCCGGTGAGCGAGGACGACATCCGGCAAGCCGGCCTGGCGGTTGCCAAGCGCGCCTGGCGACTGTATCGGGAGCACGGCTACGAGGCCGTTCTGCTGGTGGCCGCGCTGCGGGGCGCGTACCATTTGACCGAGCTGGCCGGCGCCGACCTGATCATGTCCATCGCCCCCGCCTACCAAGAGTTGTTCGTTCGCGACAGTTTGCCCCGGCAAGAGCGCATCCAAGAAGAAGTGCCCGCGGAGGTCATCGGTCGCCTGTCGCGCATGACGGAATTTGTGCGCGCCTACGAGCCCGAAGCCATGAAGCCGGAGGAGTTCATCAGCTACGGCGCCACCCAGCGGACCCTCGCCCAATTCATCGAGGCCGGCTGGCGGCTGCTGGAGACGTTCCACTAGGCAGAACGACCCATGGCCACCCCGATCGAAATGCCCAAGCCCGGCGTGACCGTCGAGGAGTGTCTGCTGGTTCGATGGCTGAAGCGTCCCGGTGAGCGCGTGGCGGCGGGCGAAGCGGTGGCGGAAATCGAGACGGACAAGGCGACCTTTGAGTTAACAGCCCCGACGGACGGAACCCTCCTGGCGATCTTCGTGCCTGAGGGCCAAACGGCGCCGGTGTATTCCGTCGTGGGCGTGGTTGGCGAACCGGGTGAGAACGTAGAAAGCTTCCGTCCGGCGCCGGCGGCTACCGCCGCGCCCTCCACGCCACGCGTCGAGAGCCGGCCTGTTGAGGGGCCGGCGGAGCCGTCAGCAGGACGACTGAGCCCGCGCGCAAGGCGTTTCGCCGCCGAGCAGGGTTTGGATCCGCGGGGCGTCGTCGGCTCCGGTCCCGGCGGCCGCGTACTGGAAGCCGATCTTCGCCGCGCTCGGCAGATGCAGGCGGAGCGTTCGGCCGTGACTGCTGAATCGCAGGCGGAGGGCTACGATGCGGCCGCGCTACGTGCTCCGGAAGAAATCGCCCGCGCCGACGAGCCGACCGAGTCAGGCTTGCGGCTCTCGGCCATTCGCGAGCGCATCGGCCGGCGCATGCGCGAGTCGTTGGCGCGCACCGCGCAGTACACGTTGCATGCGTCGGCGGAGGCCCGAGGATTGCTACGATTGCGGGAGCGCATCAAAGCCGCGCACCAGGGAGGGCGCGTTCCGGACATCACCATCAATGAGCTGGTCATGTACGCCGTGGTGCGGGCGCTCATCGAGATGCCGGAGTTGAACGCGGAGTTCATCGAGGGCCGGCTCTACCCGCGTCGCTCGGTCCATCTGGCTTTCGCCTGCGACACGCCGCGAGGGCTGCTGGCCCCGGTCGTGCGCGACAGCCAGCGCCTCACGCCGGCTGAACTGGCTGCGCGGGTGAAGGCCCTGGCGCAACAAGCCGTCGAGGGAAGCATCGCGCCCGAGGATCTGACCGGCGGGACCTTCACCGTCAGCAACCTGGGGCCTTGGGGCATCGAGTCCTTCACGCCGATCCTGAATCCGCCTCAGGTGGCGCTGTTGGGCGTGAACGCTATTCAGCTCAAGCCCGTGCGACGGGGATCGGAAGTGGAGTTTGTCGAATTTATCGGGCTCTCGCTCACCTGCGATCATCAGGTGATTGATGGAGCCACGGGCGCGCGGTTCCTCAAGCTGGTGCGGGAACAGATCGAAAACATTGAAGCGATCGCGAGCCTTGAACTTTAGCCGGATTCCCGGGCGCACCCATCCCAGCCACCGGCGCTATGATCGAAACCGAGATGCGCTCCGACGCAGTCGCGCCGCCGCAACGAGCGGGCCTATCAGGGCGCGCGGCTGCCGTCCACCGGATGCCTTTTGAGAGATACCGAGATGCCGAAATCCATCCCCATTGACCCGGACGAGGCGCTGGCCCCGGGTCGTATCCGCTTCCGCGACATCGAGCTGAACTCTTATAGCAAAACCCTGACGGAGGAACTGGCCACTTACTCGCCGGAACAGTTGTTGAGTCTCTGGCTCGATATGTGCGCGATCCGTGAGTTCGAAACCATTCTCAGCGAGATTAAACTCAAAGGAACTTACAAAGGGATAACTTACAATCACGCGGGGCCTGCGCATCTTTCGATCGGTCAGGAAGCCGCCGCCGTGGGCATGGCTTGGGCGTTGACGCCGGATGATCACATTTACGGCTCGCACCGCAGCCACGGCGAGATCCTGGCCAAAGGTTTTTCAGCCATCCGGCAGATGAACGATGCGGCGTTGCTCGAAATCATGCGGAAGTACCGGGACGGCGCGGTGCTGGCGCCGTTGGAGCGCCGACACCACGGCTCGGTGGCTGAGTTGGCGAGAAAATTTCTGATCTACGGGGCTTACGCGGAGATCTTCGCTCGCGAGACCGGCCTGAACCGCGGACTCGGCGGATCCATGCATGCGTTTTTCACGCCCTTCGGAATCTACCCCAATAACGCCATCGTAGGCGCTTCGGGATCCATCGCGCCGGGGGCGGCGCTGTTCAAGCGCGTCAACCGACGGCCCGGCATTGTGGTGGCCAACATCGGTGATTCGGCCTTCGCCTGCGGCCCGGTCTGGGAGGGCATGACCTTCGCTGCCATGGAACAGTACCGGCGACTTTGGGATCCGGCGGTGGGCGGCGGCCTGCCGATTCTGTTCCATGCCATGAACAATCACTACGGCATGGGTGGGCAGCCGTACGGGGAAACAATGGGATGTCAGGCCATTGCCCGTATCGGGGCGGGCGTGAACCCCGAACAGATGCACGCCGAACGGGTCAACGGGATGGATCCGCTGGCTGTGGCCGACGCCATCCGGCGCAAGAAAGAGATCCTGCTCGATGGACGCGGACCTGCGTTGTTGGAGACCGTCACCTACCGCTACAGCGGACATTCGCCCTCGGACGCTTCCAGTTATCGCTCTCGGGAAGAGATTGAAGCCTGGCGGCGGCGCGATCCAATCGCTGTCTTCCAGAAAAAGCTCACCGAGGCCGGTCTGTTCAGTGCCGAAGAACTCGAGCCCGCCCGGCGACGCGTGGAATCCACCGTGTTCGAGATGTTCCGGCTGGCCGTAGACCTCGAGATTTCTCCACGCATCGGGCCGGGATCCGAGTTGATCAGCACGGTCATGTTTTCCAATCAGCGCGTCGAGCGCTTCGATGACCGTCCTCCCGAATTGCTTCAGGATCCATCGGAGAATCCTCGCCTTCAGCAAATTCGCAGTAAGATCCGCAGGGGCGTACAGGACGGCAAGCCCGTCCCGCGGATGAAGGCTTACAACATCCGCGACGCGATCTTCGAAGCCCTCCTGCATCGCTTCACGGTGGATCCCACCCTGATCGCCTTCGGCGAGGAGAATCGGGATTGGGGCGGGGCCTTCGGCGTCTATCGGGGTTTCACCGAGTTGCTGCCTTATCACCGACTCTTCAACACGCCGATCTCCGAAGCCGCTATCGTCGGCGCGGCGGTGGGTTATGCGCTGGAAGGCGGGCGCGCGGTGGCCGAGCTGATGTACGCCGACTTCATGGGCCGTGCGGGCGACGAAATCTTCAACCAACTGGCTAAGTGGCAGGCCATGTCGGCCGGTGAGTTGCGGATGCCCGTCGTCTTGCGCATCTCGGTGGGATCCAAGTATGGCGCGCAGCATTCTCAAGATTGGACGGCGCTCGTCCACCACATCCCCGGCTTGAAGGTCGTCTATCCGGTGACGCCTTACGACGCCAAAGGAATGATGAACGCCGCACTGGCGGGCACGGATCCGGTGATTTTCTTCGAGAGCCAGAAGCTTTATGATTATCCGGAAATGTTCGTCGAAGGGGGAGTGCCCGAAGGTTACTACGAAATAGATCTTTCCCAACCTTCGCTGAAACGGCGCGGTGACGATATCACGATCATCACCTTCGGCCCCACGCTTTACAAAGCGGTCGAGGCGGCTGACGAGCTGGCGCAGCGCTGGAACCTGACGTCGGAAATCATTGACCTGCGCACGGCGAATCCGCTCGATTACAACTTACTCGTGGAGTCCGTGAAAAAGACCGGAAAGGTCTTGTTACTCTCTGACGCGGTGGAGCGCGGCTCGGTCCTGCAAACCGTGGCCGCCAATCTGACGCAGTTCTGTTTCGATTACCTGGACGCGCCGCCGGTCGTTCTGGGAGCGCGGAACTGGATCACGCCGGCTGCCGAACTGGAAGAGCTCTTTTACCCGCAAGTAAGCTGGGTGCTGGACGCTATCCACGAACGGATTCTACCCTTGCGCGGCTATCGTCCGGTGACCGACCAAAGTTTGAGCGAACTGGCCCGCCGCCTGCGTCACGGCGTTTGAAGAACGGCGTCAGCGGGCGCTCCCGGGGCGCCGGAGATCTGACCGGGAACCGCGTTGACCTCCGAGTGTGGGACTCCCCGCTCGCCCCGGCGATACCGTCGGCGGTGTAGACTGGGGCCATGGTCACTCGCCGGCAAATTATTCAGGCTTTAGGGACCGCAGCACTGGCGGGACGGGCGCGCGCCGCCGCGCCCGGACCGGCGCTGGGATATCGCGCTCTGGGACGCACCGGCCGCTGGGTCGCGCCGTTCGGACTGGGCGGACAGGCGGCGCTCCAGTTTCCTTCTGCGGAAGTGGACTCGGTGGACATCATCGTCCGCGCCATCGAGTTGGGCGTCAATTATCTGGATACCGCTAACGCCTACGGGCCGAGCCAATCGCTCTACGGGCAGGCCTTTTGGAAGCTGCGGATCACGCCCGGGCATCCGGAGCATGACCCGGCCTTGCGCGAACGCCTCTTCATCGCCAGCAAAACCGTGCAGCGGTATGCCCTGGACCGCAGCCGCCCGCAGGCCGCAACGGCCATCAGCGATCTTCGACGCGCATTGACTCAGTTGTTCGGTGACGGGCGGGGTTGGATCCCCGACAACGCCTACCTGGATCTTATCCAGATCCACGCGCTGGGGACCTTTCAGGAGGTGGACCAGATCTACGAGGCTTTGGAGCTGCGCGGCGGCCAGATGCCGGATCGCATCGGCGCGTTGGCCGGGCTGCTCGATTATCGCGACGGCACGAATTTCACGGGCTTAAACCCGGAGTACCACCGTTGGATCCGGCACATCGGCATCACCGGGCATTTGAGTTCGCCCGTCTTGATGTACGCCATCCAGCGCGATGAGCTCGACATTCTCGACACCCTTCTGGTGGCGCTGAACGCCAACGATCGGCGTCATCTGTCGCATCAATACAACGTGATCCCGGTGGCGCGGGCTAAGGGCATGGGCATCATCGCCATGAAGGCTTTCTCGGCCGGGGGCATTTACACAGGCATGCAGCGACAGCCGCGCGAAGCCGCGGAGCTGATCCGCACCGTCGGCGTGCCGGGCGAGGTGGACAGCGCGGACCTGATCCGTTACCCGCTGTCGGTTCCCGGCGTGGCCGTGGTCATCGCGGGCATCGGACGCATAGATCGCGAGCGGCCTGAAAATGACCAGATCGCCGCGAACCTGACCGCCGCGCTGCACGATTGTACGTCGGAATCCGAGCGCCGCCGCATCGAAAACGCGGTGTCCGACCGAGCCGGGACGCGCAACAACTACTTCCAGGAAGCTTCGCGCGGGTTGGTGCATCCGCCGCCGCCCAAAGTCGAGCACGACGGAGACCGCGTCTGGATCCGCTGGACGACGGGGTTTGCGGGCAGCGATCCCATTCGCTCCTACAAGATCTACTCGGGGGGCGATCTGCGTGCCTGGATCCCGTTCCGTCCCCAGACCAGCACCGCGCCGCTGTCTCTGCCCCTGCCCTCTTACATGGTGGGCGATGATCCGGTGCGCGTCGAGGCTTCGACCGAACCGCCGCCCTGGTAGCGCCTTCGTCCGTGCCAGGGGCGCTACAATAGCGGCGGTGCTGGAGCCTGCGGGGCGTGAACGCCTGCGAGTGGTCTTAGTGGCCGCCCGCAATCCTCTCAACATCGGGGCGGCCGCGCGCGCCATGAGTAACTTCGGCTTCTCACACCTGCGACTCGTCAACCCTTACCAGGTCGCCTATCAGGAGGCGCGCTCGGCGGTCGGCGCGGCTGAGTTGCTGGCTCGGGCCGAAGAATTTCCGAGCGTCGCCCAGGCCGTTGCGGATTGTGCGTTGGTGGTGGGCACGGCAGGCGTAAGCGCCCGCCACCCGCAGCATGCCGTGCGACGCCTGGAGGCAGGCGCGAGGTTGATCCGCCAGAGGTTGCAACGCGAGCCGGTGGCTCTGCTGTTCGGCTCGGAGAAGTTCGGACTCTCGAACGAAGACCTCAGCCATTGCCACTGGCTGCTGCGGATCCCCACTCGCCCCGAGCATGAGTCCATGAATCTCGGACAGGCGGTGGCGGTCTGTCTCTACGAACTGATCCGCGAGTCCTCGGCTGCGCGCCGGATCCCGCGGCGTCCGCGTCGAGCTCGCGCGGCCGAGCTGGAGCGCCTCACGGAACTGATGCTGGATGCCCTCCAGCGCAGCGGGTATCTGAATCCCCGCACTGTGACGTCCACTACGCTGAAGACCCGCCGTCTGGTGCGTCGCCTGGATCTTTCCGCCCGCGACGCCGAAATCCTCATGGGCATGTTCCGTCAGATAATCTGGAAGTTGTCGGGTAACTCCTCATGGGCAAAACCGAAATCCGACTGAGCTTACTCAAGCCTCTGGATGACAAGCTGCTGGAGCGACTGGCGCAGGTCCACTCCATCTACGGCCTGCTGCGTGCCGTACCGGAGCCGGGTGGGGAGGCAGTCCGCGTTACCTTCGACGCGACGCGCCTCACCGAGCTCGAAGTGGTGTCTGCCTTGCGCCGCTTCGGCATTCCGGTTACCCTTTCCCACCCGAGCGGCGCTCCCAGCCGGGTTTGAACAGCGGCAGATAGTACTCTTGCTGATAGGGATGTTTGAGAATTTCCTCCAGGTTTAGGTCAATCCCCAGGCCCGGCCGCTCCGGAATCTCGATATAGCCGTTCACGACCTCGACGGGATGCGTTACGATATCTCGCTCCCACGGCTCGTTGAACTCATCGAAGATTTCATGGATGAGAAAGTTAGGGAGTGAAGCGTTTAGTTGCACGCAGGCCGCCGAACAGACCGGTCCCTGGGCGCTGTGCGGCGCGATCATGCCGTAGTGGGCGTCCACCATGTCGGCGATCTTGCGCGCTGCGAAAAGGCCTCCGAGATTCAACGGCTCCGGCTGATAAATGCTGATCGCGTTGTAGGCGAGCAGCTCCGCGAACTGTTGTTTGTTGAACAGATTCTCGCCGGTGGCGATGGGAACGGGGCTTCGGCGCGCCACCTCGATCATGGCTGCGATGTTGGTGTGCGGCACAGGCTCCTCGAACCACATCGGGCGGAACTGGGCCATGGCCTCCGCAAACTCGATGGCGGTGGCGACGTTGAACCGGCAGTGCCCCTCGATCAACAGATCCACCGAATCGCCCACCGCAGAACGCACCGCCCGGATGATGTCCAGCGATAGGTCGAACTCGCGGCGCGGCAATACCCGCCAGTTGTCGCCGAAGGGATCGAACTTGAGCGCCGTGTAACCTCGGCGGGCCACTTCGGCGGCCTTCTCCGCGAAGCTCTCCGGCGTCCGCGGCCCGCGGTACCAGCCGTTGGCGTAGGCTCGCAGTTTCTGGTGGCAGCGTCCGCCCCAAAGGTTGTAAACCGGCTGTCCGGTCGCCTTGCCGATAATATCCCAGCAGGCGATTTCAATGGCCGCCACGGCGCACATGTGGATCTGTGCGCCGTCGCTGTAGACATCCCGAATCAGGCGCTGACTGAGGATCTCGATCTGAAAGGGATCCATCCCCAGCACGAGGGGCTTCAACTCGTGAATGGCAGCCTCTACGGTGCGCGCGAAGTAATTCAATGTTCCTTCCCCGACGCCGTAGATGCCTTCGTCGGTGGAAACCTTCGTGAACAGCCAGTTCTTCCAGGGATTGCCGGCGATGTAAGTGTCAATGGCGATGATCTTCATCGGCACTATCTTACTCTGCTGACGCGAGCCGCTGCGGCGCGGAATGTCACTCGGCGACCACGGTGTTTTCCAGCGCGCCGATGCCCTCGATTTCGACCCGCACCGTCGAGCCCGGCGCCAGCGGCCCGATGCCCGAAGGCGTGCCCGTTGCCAGCAGATCGCCGGGTTCCAGAGTCATCACCGCCGTCACGTAAGCCAGAATCTCCGCCACCGAAAAAATCATATCCGCGGTGGAAGCGTCCTGTTTGATGCTCCCGTCTACCCAGGTGCGCAGACGCAAGTCGCGCCCCGCCAGCTCCGCGTAAGGCACGATCCAGGGCCCCACCGGACAGAAGGTGTCGAAGCCCTTGGCGCGCGTCCACTGGCCGTCTTTCTTTTGCAGATCGCGCGCCGTAACGTCGTTGACGCAGGTGTATCCCAAGATGTACTGCGCAGCCTCCTCCGGCTTCACGTGTCGCGCCCGTCGCGCAATCACCACGCCGAGCTCGCCCTCATAGTCCACGCGGGAAGAGAGTCGTGGATAGCGGATCGGATCCCCGGGCGCCGACAAAGCCGAGGGCGGCTTCAGGAAGATCAGCGGCTCCACCGGCGGGTCGTTGCCCAGTTCCCGAGCGTGTTCCACGTAGTTGCGTCCCACGCAGACGATCTTCGAGGGCCAGCAGGGCGGCAGCAGGCGCACCTGACGGAGCGGCCGGCTTTCGCCGGTGCGCTCTGACCAGCGCTCGCGCGTCTGAAAAACCGTGTCGTCTTCGAGGACGCCGTATTTGACCAGCGGTGAAGAATCCGGCGTTGTGGCCGGCAACTCAGGATCCAGAGTGAAACGAATGAGTCTCAAGGTGCAGTAACCTCCACAGGGGGTGACGGCGCGCTTTCGTTGCCGAGCTGATCTACGGCGGAAACGGCGTAACGGTAAAGCGCGCCGGATTCGATGTTGCGATCACTAAAGCTGGGTAGTTCGATCAAGCCTTCCAGGCGCTGGAGCGGTTGGTTGTCTCTGGCGCGCCAGATGCGATACCCGCGCAGGTCGGGCTCGCGGTTATGTTCCCACAGCAGCTCGATGCCGCCAACGCCGGCTATGGCCCGCAACCCTGTGGGCGTCGCCGGCGGGAAGCGGTCTTCCGGCGTGATGCTCGCGGTCTCGGACAGATCGCTGGTCGCCTCCGCCTCGCCCATGGGCAGGAACGCCTCGACGGCGTACTCCCACCTGGTTCCGAACGTGGCCTCGGCGTCCGTGAACTCGCCGTTCGCCGTCTCGCCGACTTTCTCGGCGCGCTCTTGCTGCGGGCCGCGGCGGAAAACGCGGAATCGCACTCCGGGACGATCCTGGTTCGGCCAGCTCAGACGTACGCCCGCAGCCGTCGCTTCCAGGTGCAACGGCCCGGGACGCTCGAGCGGCGGAATCACCGAGAGCGCCGCCAGGTTCGACCACTCGCTGAAGCGGCCCTTCGGTCCCGCGCTGCGCACGCCGATGATGACTTCGCGCCCCACCCATTCAGAGGCCGGCAGCGTCAGCTCGAAGGGGCCGGGTTCGTGCCTCTCGATGGGCATCGCTCTGGCCTGCTCCGCCCAGCGGTGGAAATCGAAGCCGCCTTGCGGAGCGGCTCCGATCAGTAGCTCGACCGCGCGCAGACGCCGCAGCGCAACGCCGTCGGTGGTGAACGCGGGCAAAGTGAAGCTGATCACAATGCGATCGCCGCGTTGCGCTGCCCGCAGGTCCGTGATGCGCTCGGGAATGTTCAACGACGGCGGCTGGGGATCTCCGGGCGAGCCGCAGCCGAGCGTCAGCAAGAGGATCGAAGCGAGCGCGGGCGTCGGACGACTCACAGGATGTAACGGGTCAGATCCTGGTCCTTGATGATGTCGGCCAACTGCCGGCGCACATAGGCGGCGTCAATGCGGACGTGTTTTTTCTTCAAATCCGGACCCTCGAAGGAGATCTCCTCCAACACCTTTTCCATGATGGTGTGCAGGCGACGTGCTCCGATGTTCTCCGTGCTCTCGTTGACGCGCGCCGCGTAACGGGCGATCTCCTCCAGGGCGTCGTCGGTGAAGGTCAGCTTGATGCCTTCGGTCTCCAGCAGCGCCGTGTACTGCTTAACCAGCGCATTCTTCGGTTCCTTGAGGATGCGGATGAAGTCTTGCTCGGTCAGCGGCTTCAGCTCTACGCGGATGGGGAAGCGGCCTTGCAGCTCGGGGATCAGATCGCTCGGCTTGGAGACGTGGAAAGCTCCCGCCGCGATGAAGAGAATGTGGTCGGTGCGCACGAAACCGTAGCGCGTGTTGACCGTGGTGCCCTCCACGATGGGCAGGATGTCGCGCTGCACGCCCTCGCGGCTCACGTCCGGACCGTGTCCGCTCTCGCGCCCGGCAATCTTGTCAATTTCATCCAGGAAAATGATGCCGTTGCGTTCGACCCGCTCGAGCGCCACGCGAGTGACTTGATCCATGTCAATCAGCTTCTGCTCTTCCTCTTGTGTCAGGTAATCCAGGGCTTCGCTCACCCGCATCTTGCGCTTGCGCGTGCGCCCGCCGAACAGGCCGGGGAGCATGTCACGGATGGAAACGTCCATTTCCTCCACGCCGCTGCTGGTGGTGATCTGGAAGGTGGGACCGGGCTCGCGAACGTCAATCTCCACGATCCTGTCGTCCAGCTTTCCGGCGCGCAGCCTCTCGCGCAGCTTCTCGCGCGTGCGCTCGATGCTCTCGCTGGCTTCCGGCTGGGCGGGCATCAGCAGCTCCAGCAGCCGATCCTCGGCGTTGCGCTCGGCGCGGTCGGCCACTTCTTCAGCCCGCTCCTCGCGCACCATATCAATGGCGATCTCCACCAGGTCGCGGATCATGGACTCCACGTCGCGGCCCACGTAACCCACCTCGGTGAACTTGCTGGCCTCCACCTTGAGGAACGGCGAGTTGGCCAGCCGCGCCAGCCGCCGCGCGATCTCGGTCTTGCCCACCCCGGTCGGCCCGATCATGAGGATGTTCTTGGGCATGACCTCCTCGGCCATCTCGGGGTCCAGCCGTTGCCGGCGGATGCGGTTGCGCAAGGCTACGGCCACGGCGCGCTTGGCTTCGGTCTGCCCGATGACGTACTTGTCGAGCTCACGTACGATCTCGCGCGGAGTAAGCTCATCGAGCGCCGGTTGCTCATCTACGGCCTGAACCGGAAGGTAGATGACCATCAGCCCAGCTCCTCGTAAGTCACTTTTTCGTTGGTGTAAATGCAGATCTGGCCCGCGATGGCCATGGCCTCTTCCGCGATTCGCCGCGCGTCCAGATCTGTGTTGCGCATGAGCGCTGTGGCGGCGGCTTTCGCGAACGGGCCGCCGGAACCGATAGCCGCCACCCCTTCGTCGGGCTCGATGACGTCGCCCGAGCCGCTGATGATGTAGGTATTGGCCGCGTCGGCCACCAGCAACAGGGCTTCCAGGTGCCGTAGGACCCGGTCCGTGCGCCACTCCTTGGCCAGCTCGATCACGCTCCGCGTCAGATTGCCGTTGTGCTGCTCGAGCTTGGCCTCGAAGCGGGCGAACAGAGCAACGGCGTCGGCCGTGGAGCCCGCAAATCCCGCCAGTACTTTATCGTTATAGAGGCGACGAAGCTTGCGCGCTGAAGCCTTCAGCACCTCCTGTCCGATGGTTACCTGCCCGTCGCCCGCCATGACCACCTTGCCGTTCCGCCGCACGCACAGGATGGTCGTCGAACGCACCTGCGGCCGCACGCCGCCCCGCACCGGAAGCCGCCTTCTCATCGAGTCACTTTCATTCTAACGCGCACCGGGCGTGGCCGGTGGGCTGCGGAACTGAACGTCCTTGTCCGGGAAGCGGAGGTCAACTTGCAGTTGCGAGCCGCCGACCGCCGGCGGTGACCGCCCCGGTGCATGGGGATTTTGTTCCCGCGATCCGAAGCATGCCTTGCTTGCGTCGGCGAAGGCCCCCAACCGATCCCTGGAACCGCCGGTCGGCACGACATCCCCATGGAATTCAAGTTAGAATTGTTAGGCCGAGCATCGCGCGATGAGCATCACGCTATCCTGGGGCTTGATCCATTACCACCTCGTCACCAAGGGCGAGGAGTTCGCCTGCGGGCGGGCGAATGCAACCCACTCGACGTTAGACTTCCTCGACCCGAGCCAGGCAGAAAGCTTTTTGAAGCGCTTCCGCGACGACACCGCCGCGATGGTTCAGCTGCGCCGCTTCGTTTCGGAGCTGGCGCCCTCGAGCAGTGGAGCGCTCAAAGACGCCGAGGCGCTCGCTGAGCTAGCGAAGCAGCTGCCCGTGAAACGCGTGAGCATCATCAAGTGCGAACTGCCGGTGACAGGCGGCGCTCGGCCGCAAGCGCCGCCGCCCCCTCCCAGGAAAGAGAAAGCGGCGCCTCCGCCCGTTGCCAAACACTGGATCGAGTTCCGCGTCATCGAGGAAAAGACGCAGCGACCGGTAGCCGAAATGACCCTGAAAGTGAGGTTGCCTGGCCGAGGCGAAGAAGAGCACACGACGGCGGCCCGCGACGTTCACATTGACCTGGCCGCCTCCGGCGTGGCGGACTTGCTGGAGATGACCCACCTCGACGTTTGGGAGGCGGTAGACATTCAATCCGGCTAAGCACGCGCCCGATAGTTTGGATCGGAGGCCCACCGCAGGCCGGAGGCCGGATCCGCCCAGAGCGCTCCCCAGTAACCTCCCGTTGACGCGGCCAACCGCAAGTGCCGAACTTCGCCGAGGGCGCCGGTGAGCGGCGCCCATTCGCGCCCACGCGCCGAAGCCACCCAGATGCGATCGCCAAGGCAGGCCAGCACCAGTAAACCGCCGGTCTGCAAACCCGAAATCGCCCAGGCGGAGGCAGGTTGGGGAGGTGCAGGGACGTCGAACTCCTCCGGACGCTGCGGCGCGCCGGCCAGCGGAATTCGCATATAAGCGAGCCGTCCCGAATGATCGTGAGGTTCGAACAAGGCGTGCGCGCAACCGGGCGGATCCTCAGGCAGCGGATTCAGTTCCAGCGCGAGCAGGCGCGCCTGCCGCGCGTAGATCTGTTTCGGTCCTGCGGCCAACGGCTTGCCCGAAAGGCTGAAGGGCCTGAGAAACACCCGGGTTTCTGAGTCTCGGGCGTCAGCCCAAACGAGCATGACGCGCGCCTCTGCTCCGCCAGGCGTCCAGCAGGCCAGGACGCGTTGCGGCACGATCTCGAACAAAGGGGCGGGCGCAGAGGCGACGCCCTTGTCGGGAGTGAGCGTGACCGCCTGAAGCCGCGCGCGCCCGGCCGCCATGCCCGCCACCAGGAAAGCAGCGCTGCCGTCACTCAGGTGAAACCCTGGTTGGACTAGCCGCGGCTGCGCGAGCTCGATGGGGATCAGCGGCGGCTTGGCCGTCACTGCCTGTCCCCAGACGCGGAGCGCCCCCAGCGCGCCTTCTTCCAGCCAGGCTAGCCAGCGTCCCTCCAGGCGAGGTCCCACGTGAAGGGCCGCGGTTACGTCCTGGGGCTGGACGCCGCGGCCTACTGCTTGCCGGCGCATGGCGATGCCGGAGGTCAGCGCTTCGCCTTCGGTTTCGCGATGAAAAACCCACGCGCCGCCTTGGTCGCGATGATCGAACACGCAGACCATCGAGACCTGGTAAGGGCAGTAAAACAGCGTCGAGTGGCTGATGCGCGCGGGTACGACCTGAAGAGCGATCGCCGGCGACTCCACGCGGTTCTGGTCCACGGCGAGCCGAGCGGACAGCAGATATTTTCCCGGGACAAGCGGTTGCATCAAGTAGAGTGCCGGATCTTCCCGCAGTTTTCGGGACTGTCCTGGGGCCAGCGTCACCTTTGTGGGGGTCAATGGCGGAAGCTGCAATCCGGCCGTGATGCCCCTCAAGTAAGCTCGCGACGAGGTCGTATAACGCAGGGCGCCATCTTCCGCAGAGCGGAACTCGTAAGTAACATCGGAGTACGGGCTGATCTGGAGTTCCGCCGGCTGTGTGCCGAGATTGATCACCACGGCCTGCAAGGCCAGCGATTCCCCCGAAATGACTTCTGTACGTCTCAATGTTAGAGACAGCTCGATGCCCGACATGGATTGTTCTCCTCTGGACAGGCTTTGCGGCTTGCACGCCATGGCGGCGCCCAGCAGTGCGCCGCAAGCGGTACGGCGGCTTCGCCGGCTTGGATCTCGACGCTCCGGCCTCATGGATCCTCCAGGTTGCCTGCCGGGTTCGCGATGCTCTCCACCGCCCAGCCGCGATTCTTGAGCAAGCACTTACCGCAAAACAACTGGTCAGCGGTATCGTCGTAGCTCATGATGCAGTAACGGTCCCAGCCGCGCTGGTGGGGTTGGGGCGCGGCAGCCTGGTGCGGATTGGCTGCGGAGTCGTGTTGCGCGTTCTTGGCCCCCGGCGCCGGATCCACATCGCCGTTGTTGGCCTGAGCATGCTCCAGGTGCCGGTGATGTCCGATTTCGTGAGCCCAGGTGGCGCTGTTGCGTGGCCGAAAAAGCCAGCAGCCGCCCAAAGCGACACCCACTGCGGGTAAAGGAAGAGTCAAAGTTCTGCGGTGGCTCTCTCGGAAGGTTCCGGCGCACCCTAGGTTGAAACACCGCCGGTCTCGGTAATCGGAGCTCGTGTTGATGCCGGTGTGCGGATCCGGCGTCCCGGATTGAGTGGGGTCATTGGCCACCTCGGTGACTTGCTGGTTGCAACCGTCGCAGGTGTACTCGACGATCAGAAGGTTCGGCGAGCTCTCGAACTCCGCCAGGATATGGCCGCGGAGCCGGCCGTATTTGGTCTCAATTTTTCGAATCAGTAAGTAGAGAAGGGGCTCGCGGTAGATTCTCCATGCGCTGTCCAGGAATCCGTCGTACAACCACCGCAGGAAGGCGGTTAAGTCTCCGGCCCTGGCCGGAATGCCGTAGCGCCGTAAATGCAGGTAGGGCCATACGTAGCCCGGCGTGTACTGCGGCTGCAAACCTTCATAGAGGCTGCCCGGCTTGTTTAGGTGACGGTCTACCAGCCTCTCGAATTCCTCAGCCGTGATCAAATCCTCGACACGGAACTCCTGAGCCACGCCGGACTCGTGGACGAAGTGCACATACGCCGGGCGATAATACGCGGCGGCGTGTCCCATCGCAGCCTGCCAACCGGCTTGCGGCAAGGAAAGCCAACCAATGTAACCGCGGAATGATGTCTTCCGCCAGTTGCGCAAGCCGGCGCTCCGCACCAGAGGACGCCGCGGGTAGCGTTTTTCCAGAACCGCGCGATTCGGGAAATCTACGGCCCCGCCCGGCAGAGGGGCGAAGCTGACCTGGGCGCAAAAGACATAACCGTCGCCGGCGATGCGCGAGGGCCGCAGGTAGACGCCGGCTTTGCCGACATAGTCCTGGTAGACTTTCTCACGATCCTGGCCCAGGTCGTCGTGCACCACCGAGCAGACGGTCTTCGTGCCTGCGTCGTCTCGCGCCAGCCAGGGCTCGAGGCTGTCTGCGTTACCGAAACCGAAGGCTGCGCGGTAGTAGCTATCGAGGTTTTGCGGGCGGATTCCCCCGCAATCCACTCCGTTGAGCCTTTCCGGGCAGTTGTGCCGAACCACCTCCCGGGTCCAGCGACGCGCCCGGTGATTCGACGTGTTCGGGGAAGGAATGTCGCCAGCGTTTTGGGGAAGCTCGATGAACGTCCAATCCACGCGAATCGGTCCGATGGCCTGTCGCATGGCAGGCGTGACTGGGGGTGGGTTGCCGCGGACCTCCAGAGGGTCCTTCTTCGACATCAGGGGCAGCCGCACCTCTACCGGAATCCAGGGCCGAGCGACGGAGGCCCGGTCCTTAACCACCTTCTGATCGCCGATGTCCATTGCGCCGCGATAATTGTTCATCGCCATGCGATCCGGCGGCTTGACGTCGCCGTCCGTGTAGCAGTGGCGGTCGTCCACCCAGACGATCAGTTCTTGGTTGGAGTCGCCGAGGCGCTGACTGGCGGCCTCGCGGGACAAGTCGGCGCGTGTCGCTGGATCTCCAAAAAGCGGACGGTGATCCGCCGGTAGGCGTTTCAGTTGCTTCTTGGTTTCTTGGTGCAGTTCGCCGTCCGCCTTCAGGCGCTTGAATCCTCCCGACTCCTTAGGTCTCGGCCAGGACCGTTGGAATTCCGCCAGGGCCACCTTGAATTCTTCGCGCGCCGCATTGCCGTCGCAGGGCCCTGGATGAAACCCCGCCTCCGCGAGGCTGAGTTTGTAAAAGCGCACGGATCCCCTGGCGGGCTTGGGTGGGGGAAGGAACGGGGCCAGCGCCAGTTCGAGGGAGCACGGGTCGTTCCAGTAGTTGGCCGGGTCGCGGCCCGTGTCGGCGTGGCACCACAGCCGCACCTCCGTATGCATCACCGCCAGAGCCAGGCCGTTGTCTTCGTGCATGTCGGTGTGAGCCTGGATCTGCACCCGGTACGGCATGTCGCTCGGCCGGGCGATGGTTCGGCCCGCGGTCCATTCCCAGGAGTGCTCGCCCTCGCTGAGATCTTGCGGCTTGAGCGCCTTGCGAAAGACCGGGCGGTCGCTCTTATCCCAGATGATGATCTGGCCCTGCTTGAGCTTGCTGGTGTTGAGCACCTTCCACCGGATGCGCAGAGATTCGAGCTTGGGTTGGGGTGCGGCGCCGCCCGGAGGCTGCTCGAACTCCACCCAAAAAGGCTCCAGGTGGATGCGCGCCTGGCGGTCGCTCTTTTGTTTGTAATAGCGGAGGAGAATCGTGTAGGGCGAGAACGCCACGTTGATATATCGCGTCTGGCCCTTGCGGGGTTTCAGAGCTCCCTCGGGTGCTTCACTTTCTCCTTTCCAACCGAGAAGGGAGTAAGTGGTCCGCGGACGTTGCTCACCGGCCACCACGCGCTTGCGAATCGGCACATTCAGCTCCGTGTAGCTGAAACTGAGGAAATGGCCGGACGCCGCCGGCTTAGCCTTGGCGTAGTGGCTGGCGTAGACCTCGAAGTCAACTTTGTCGGCTCGCTCTTTCACGCCCTCCAGAGCGTAGCCAATGTCGCAGTTCTCCTGCCCAGGGATGAACCACTTGTCCAGCTTGGTGATGCGAATGGCCGTGGCCGGCAACCGGCGGCGCACTTTAATGGTATGTTTCTGGTCTACGGCCAGACCGGAGCGTCTGAAGATTTTCGGGATCAGAATCTCCGGATTCGTGCCCAGACTCGGGTCGAGCACCGATTGGCTGGGATCGGCCTCGATCCGGCTGCACCCTACGATCTCGATCAGCGCCCGGTTTACTTCGTCGGCGTCGTCTGATCCCCAGTTGTAAAGGGCTAGCTCGCGCCAGCTTATCCCCGCTTCGCACTTCTCGGCCGCGATCCTGGCCAGCGTATCGCCCTGCGCGACGCGATAGCGAGAGGCCTGCTCGCGTTTGACGAAAACATGGGCCATTGGTATGCACTCTACTGCGTCCCGGGCGATTCTGCAACTCAGGCGGAAACCGCAGGGGTGATGCTCCGTGCTACATTCGTGACTTCGGAGGTCTGTGCCTATGCTGACGCGACGGAGCGTGCTGGCCGCAGCCGCCGGCCTGCCGATAGCCGCTCAACGAAGCCGGAAGGCTGCGCCGCCGCCTAACATCGTTCTTATTCTGGCGGACGATTTGGGCGCCTGGATGCTGGGTTGTTACGGCAATAAGGAAATCCGCACTCCCAACATTGATCTGCTGGCCCGGGCCGGCACCCGCTTTGTCAATCACTTCGTCTGTACGCCCATTTGTTCGGCCAGCCGCGCCACTTTGTTCACCGGTCGCGTGCCGCGCCAGCACGGCATCCATTGTTTCCTGACCGACAAGCCCATCGAAAGCCCGCCTCAGGGACAGAAGGCCCCGCCGCCCTCCTTCGCGCAGGAGGTGATGCTTTCGGAGCTTTTAGCCAGACAAGGTTATCAATGCGGCTATCTGGGTAAGTGGCACATGGGGGATGACCAGAAGCCGGGTCGAGGCTTCCATTTCACTTACACGCTCATGCCCGGCGTTCGAACCTACCAGGATCCCTTGCTCAGCCTCAACGGCGAACCGGTTCAGGAAAAAGGATATCTGGCGGAGCTGCTGACCAAGAGAGCTTGCGAGTTCATCGAGCGACAAAAGCCGGGCCAGCCTTTCTTTCTGGTGATAAGCCACCTGAATCCGCATACTCCCTACGAAGGCCATCCGGAAAAATACTACAAGATGTATGAGTCCGTGACCTTCGAGACCATAGGGTGGGAGCCGCCCGCGCCGAATGCGCTCCGGGAGAAAGAGTATCTCAAAGACATCGTGGGTAACATTCGCCGCTGCGCGGCGGCCGTCACCGCTCTTGACGACCAGATTCCGCCTGTCCTCGAAGTTCTGAATCGAACCGGCTTGCGCGACAATACGCTGGTCATTTTTACCGCCGATAACGGCTTCTTACTGGGACGGCACGGCCTCTGGAGCAAAGGTCTGGCTTCCGACCCGATCAATATGTACGAAGAGGTGATGGCCGTGCCCATGATCTGGAACTGGCCGGGCAAGGTTCCCGCCATGGGATCGCGGCCGGAACTCGTAAGTTTTTACGATTTTTTGCCTACAATCTGCGAAGTCGTGGGTATCGAACCTCCCCAAGATCGTAACCTCTGCGGACGAAGTTACTGGCTGCTGGCCAGTGGGCGGTTGGGACGCGTCAAGGAGCCCTGGCAAAACTTGGTGTTCGGGCACTTTCGCAACACGGAGATGGCCCGCGACACGCGCTATAAGTTGATCCTCCGGGATGAGGGCCAGGGCCCCGGAGAGCTGTACGACTTGCGCAGCGATCCGCGGGAGCGGGTGAACCAGTATGATAATCCCGAATACGTGACCGTGCGGGAGGCGCTCACGCGTCGCATCGAGCAGTGGCGGCGGCAGTACGCTTGAGGAGATGGTTATGGCGCTTCTGTGTGTGGGACTGGGCCTGGCGCTCGGCGCCGCAGGCCTGCGACTGCCTTCGGGCGCCGTGCTCGAGGTGCGCTTGAAGACCCCCGTGGCCAGTAACTCCTCGAAGCCCGGGGATCGGATCGAAGCGGTGTTGGTGCGCCCCGTCGTGGTGTCGGAGCAGATCGCTTTGCCGGCCGGCTTGGTTGTTCGCGCGGAGGTTGCGGACGTCAGTCCGGCTGGGCCTGAGAAGCGCGCGGTCCTGGCGCTCGACAAGTGGCGAATGTTGCTCCGCGACGACAAACCGATCGAGCTGCCCGCCAGGCTGATCGAAGTGGACAACGCACGGGAAAGCGTGGACGAGAAGGGCGCCATTGTAGGCATCCTCGCCTCGGAAACGATCAGCGCTCGGTTGGATCGGGCGATCGGCCGCGTGTCGCAGAGCGGAAGCTCGTTGGGAGCACTTCTGAAGACGGTCAAGGACGCAGTGCTGAAAGAACCCGATCCGGAGATTTCCTACGCTCCGGGCGTCGAGCTGATCCTGGAATTGACGCAGGATCTGACGTTGGATGCCGCGCGGCTGCCGGCGGCTCCGGAGTTGCCCGGCCCCATCGAGCCTGCGGATCGGCTTTACGAACTGGTGAACGCGCAACCTTTCCAGACGACTGCGGAGAAGACCCCCAAGCCCTCGGATCTCACGAACCTCATGTTCTTGGGTACGGAGGAGCAGCTCGTGGGCGCTTTTCGGGAGGCCGGCTGGACCACAGCCGCCAAGCTGGACGCCGGTTCGGGACTGGAGACCTTTCGCGCTATCGCCGAGGCCCGCGGGTATCAGGAAGCGCCGATGTCGGTTTTGTTGTTAGAGGGCAAGAGAGCGGACTGGGACTTCCAGAAGCAGCTCAACACCTTCGCCAAGCGGCACCACCTCCGCATCTGGCGCCGTCCCGACACCTTTGAGGACCGCCCCGTGTGGGTCTGCGCCGCGACTCACGACATCGGAATCGAGTTCTCGCCTGAGAACCGCACCTTCATCCACAAGATTGATTCCCGGATTGATCGCGAGCGCGCCAAAGTCGTGAACGACCTGGTCTTCGCCGGACGCGTTGCGGCTCTGGCCCTGGTCGAGCGCCCTGCGGCGCCGCGGCAGAGCATGAACGCCACCGGCGACAAGCTGGAGACCGACGGGCGGATGGCGGTATTGCTCTTGCGTTGAGTCGCGTCGCAGCTTCAGCGAAGCATCCCTTTGACAATCACGTCTACGGCTTCTTCTTCGCTCAGCCCGCGAGCCATCAGGGTCTCGACTTGTCTCTTATCGATGCTGCCGATGGCTGCCTCGTGCGTCAGTTTGGAGCGTTCGTGGTTCACGACCAGCCTGGGTACCGCGCTCGCACGCGCCTCGGTCCCTTTGAGGATTTCTACGCAGTCAATGTGGCCCCGGGCGTCGGCGGCGTTGCCGACCGCCTCACCCACCACCTGGCTCACGCAGCGGTCTGACGCCACGATCCGCGTGCGCGCCAGTCCGCGCGCGTTCTCGCCGTCCAAAAACAACGATTCATTGATCGTGATCCGATCCTGTTTCTTGCCGTACACCTTGGCGTCCAGTTCGCACACCGCGTCCTTTCCCAGGTGCGCCCGATAGTCTATATTCAGCACTCCGACGGGGCCCTCGACTAACTTGAAGGTACTCTTGTAGAGACCTCCCTCGTCCACCTGGATACGCGCCACCGGAACCACCTCCACTCCGCCCTCGGGCCCGTGGTAGTGCGTCTCATAATACTCCATCTCCGCACCCTTACCGACGAAGATGTCCGCCTGCATCAGGTGTTTGACCCTCACAGCGTTGGGTAAGGTGCAGTGCGCGAGAAACTGAACCCTGGCGCGGTCGCCGATATGAAACTGGGAAACGATTTCCTGAAGGCCTTCTTTGGGGAGCACGCCAAAGCACAGGTGGACCGGCTTGCGAACGATCGTGCCCGGCTCCACGGTGACGCGCACGTTGACGCCCGTATCCGTCTCACGACCCTCGATGCGCACGCCGGGGATGCTGCGGGCATGCAGAATCCGTCTGTGACTTACGACGGCGGACGCCGTCTCCTCATCCAGCAGAACCGCGGGATCGCCGCCGCCGGCCTGATAGGCCTGTGAGATCACGATCAGCTCTCCGGTGCTGTCAGGCACGGCTGAATTCCTCCACGCGCGGCTCATTGATGTGCAGGCACTCCCGGCAATGATTGCGGAAAAAGCGCGCGATGGCCGCCGGATCTCCGGTCTTCAAAATCGTTCCTCCGCACAAGGACGACGCCCGGTCGGCGATGGCGGCTACCTCTTCGTGGTGGGTGATCAACAGCACCGCCGAGCCGGCGCGCGACAGCGTGCGAATGACGTCCACGATGTAGTCAATCGAAAGCGCGTCAATGCCGGAGTCCGGCTCATCCAGAATGGCCAGCTTGGGACGCATCGAGAGCACGGAGGCCAGCTCGATGCGCCGGCGCTCTCCGCCGCTCAAGGTTGCGTCCACCGCTCGCTCGAGATAGCGGCTTGGATCCAGGCCTACCTTCAACAAGCACTCTTCCGGACTGGGATGCGCATTGCCCGAAACCCTTCGACCGATCTCCAGGTACTCGCGCACCTTGAGCCCCTCGAAGCGCGCCGGTTCCTGCCAGGCCAGTGCGATGCCGCGCCGAGCGCGGTCCGTCACCGAGAGATCCGTGATATCTTCGCCGCGGAAGTAAATACGGCCTGCTGAGGGATGATAGCCGCTCAGCCCCATAATAACGGACGCCAGCGTAGATTTTCCCGTCCCGTTGGCGCCGAGAATGCTGTGGATTTCCGCCTCAGCCACTTCCAGGCGGACGTCGTGCAGAATTGTCTTGCCGCCCGCCCGCAGCTCAATGTCGCAAAGCTTCAGCATTGGCTTTCCTTCAAGGTACGCGCGCCCAATCGAGATTTCACGACCTCTATATCCACTTTACACCCTTGCGAGCCTGCTGACGTCTGCCCGGGGCCGTGCGCCGGCACCAGCTCAGCGCGCTGACAAGTGGCTTTCAAGACGCCTGATCGGACACGCTCATGCCGTTTCCTGCCGCGGGACGCGCCGCTTCGGCGGGTGCTAGATTGGAGGAACAAACGGACCGGCGCCCCGGCATCACCGTCGGCCCGCGAGCCGGCGGGCAGGGGTGCCACACTGCCGGTTCCAGAACTCGTTCGAGGTGAGGGCATGAAGGCACGTTTGATCGCGATCTTCCTTGCCGCTGCCGGGACGCTGTGCGCCACGGCGATTCCCGGTTTGCGGGCTCCGGTGCGCGTGGTCTGGGACTCCAACGGGATCCCGCACATTTTCGCCGACAATGACGCCGACGCCATGGCGGTGCTCGGCTACTTACATGCGCGTGACCGCTTCTTTCAAATGGATCTGCTGCGGCGCCAGGCCGGCGGCGCTTCCGCCGAACTCTTAGGACTCGGCGCTCTGGCCTCTGACGTCCGCGCCCGCACCCTGGGTCTGCGACGTGCCGCCGAGGCCTCGCTTGAAGCTCATGAGCCTGCGATGCGTGCCCTCTTGGAGGCTTATGCGCGCGGTGTGAATGCCTGGTTGCGTGACTCCGCGAATCCTCTGCCCGCCGAATATCGCGTCCTCGAGCTCTCTCGCGCCTCCATCCCCGATTGGACGCCCGTGGACAGCCTCACACTTGCCAAGGCCCTGGCCTTCCAACTTTCCTTCGATGCCGAGCTGGATATCGCGCTGACGCTCGGGCTGGCGGCGGCCGAGCAAGCGGGACGTCGTGCGGGCTTCGACGGCCGGCTGTTGTTCTTTGACGACCTCATGCGCTCGGCGCCTTTCGACCCGACGGTTTCGATCCCCGGGTTCCTGCCGCTCCGGACCGCACGGACAAAAGCGGCGCGGCTGTCGGAGCTCGCTTCACGTCGTCTGACAGAGCATCTGCGGCCCGAGACCTTCGAGCTAGCCCGCAAGTACCTGGACGGTGCGCAGCGCGCACCGCTGTTTGAAGGCACGCTCGGAGCGCGCGCCGCCAGCAATTGGTGGGTCCTCAGCGGTCGGCTGACCGACACGGGTCTTCCCATGCTGGCTTCCGATCCGCACCTCAGCCTCAGCACGCCGCCCATCTGGTACGAGGCTCATCTGTTTGTGAGCCACGATCCGGAACGAGGGCGCATGAATGTCGCAGGCGTCACGCTTCCCGGCGCCCCCGGCGTCATCCTGGGGTGCAACGAGCGTCTTTGTTGGGGCGCCACGATGAACCCGTTGGATGTCACCGACGTGTACCAGGAACGTCTGGTCGTGGATCTAACCACCTTGACGCCGCAGGCCACGGTCTTCGAGAATCAGCTCGAGCCGCTGGTGGTCATCCCGCAGCGGTATCGCATCAATCGCCCGAACAACGGTGTCCTGGACGATCTGGCGGATGCGGCCGTCGGGCCGTTCGAGGGCGGCCTCACCTTGATCGTTCCGCGTCGAAACAACGGCCCGATCATTTCCGTCGAAGTGCGTGGTCCGCTCACCATCACGGGGCTGAGCGTGCAGTACGCGGGCTGGGGCCCTACACGCGAGCCCCAGAGCTTCCTGGAGTTCGCACGGGCGCACAACGTGGTGGAGTTCGGCCAGGCTCTCCGTTGGTTCACGTTCGGCTCGCAGAACTGGGCCTGCGCGGACGCTGACGGCAACATCGCGTACTTCGTCGGAGGCGAGCTGCCGCTGCGCGAGGACCTGGAGCTTTTGGGTCGAGCTGACGGCGCGCCGCCTTTTCTGATCCGTGACGGTACGCACGCCCTCAGGCACGAATGGCTGCCGCTCAAGAACCCGCAGCCGGGGCAAGCCCTACCCTTCGAAATTCTGCCGCGCCAGGAGATGCCCCACGTCTACAACCCGCCGGAAGGTTTCATCGCCAACGCCAACAACGACCCGGTAGGCGTGACGTTGGAAAACGATCCGCTGGGGCGCCGTCGCGCCACCGGCGGAGTCTATTATCTCAGCCCCGGCTACGACGGCGGTTTTCGCGTCGGGCGCATCGCCGGCTTGATCCGGGACATGATCCGGCGCGGTGAGCGCATGAGCTTGGGGATCATGGCCGGCATCCAGGCCAATCACCAGATGCTCGACGCGGAGGTTTTTGTGCCTCATATTCTGCGGGCGTTCGAGAACGCCCAGAGCTCCGCCGCCCCGCCTGAACTGAAGGCCCTGGCCTCGGATCGCGACGTCGCGGAGGCCGTAGCCCGCCTGCGCCACTGGGACTATTCCACGCCCACCGGCCTGCGCGAAGGCTTCGATCCGGCCGATGATCCGGATCAGTTGCCCGAACCGTCGCATGGAGAAGTGCAGAATAGCATTGCGGCCACGATTTACAGCGTCTGGCGCGGACAGTTCGTGCGCTTGACGGTGGACGCCGCTCTCGAGAAGTTGGGTCTCAGCGAGCTGCGGCCTCCGGATGACCAAACGCTAGCAGCCTTGCGCCGCCTGCTCGAAAACTTCCCGGCTTCGCGCGGTCGCGGCAGCTCAGGCGTGAACTTCTTCGACGTTCCCGGAGTCGGGAGTCCCGAGGCCGCGCGGGATCTGCTCCTGTTGCGAGCCCTTCGCCGAGCGCTGGATCTTCTGGCGGGCGACGCCTTTGCTCCCGCCTTCGGCCGCTCCCGGAATCTGGACGATTACCGCTGGGGCAAGTTGCACCGCATTGTGTTTCGTCACCCGCTGGGCGGCGACTTCAGCATCCCGCCCGGCGGCGGCTTTCCGCATTTGGGACCGGGGCTGCCCGGGCTGGCGCGCTCCGGGGGCTTTCAGGTTGTGGACGCCTCCGGACACAGCGCGCGGGCGGCTTCGGCGGCGGCGTTTATGTTCGGCGGCGGGCCCTCGCGGCGCTTTATCGCTCAAGTTGGCCCGAACGGCGTCCTTGCGCTTCAGGCGCTTCCCGGCGGCCAATCCACCGCACAAGACGCCGTGGGCGCCGCCCGTCTGAAACGGTGGCTCACGAACGCCTACCACCGCCTGCCGCTCAGTGCGCCGGAAGTCGAAGAGGACCGCGTGCGCGAGGAACAGTTCACACCGGCGGGATCCTGACAGCGCTCAACCGGCGGATGCAACCTGTGCCGACCTCCTTCCGGATCCGCTGGAGTCGTCGGAGCACGTCCCGAACAACGACAAATCGTGCAAGCGCGCGACCATGGCGGCACGCGAGCTGACCGCCAGCTTAGCGAAAAGCCGGCGCACGTAGGTGTTCACCGTGTGCGTGCTGATGTCGAGCACGGCCGCGATCATCTTGTTGGCGTAGCCGCGGGCAATCATCCGTGCGATCTCGCGTTCCCTCGGGCTGAGCCAGGCCACAGCTTGTTCCTGCGCGGGCGGGCTGCGCATGAGCAGGCAGCGAATGCCGTTCACTTCCAGATCCAGCAGCACCCCGTCGTGGGCGTTGGCGCCTGGCGCTGCTTCAGCCGCCAGTCGGGCCAGTTCGCGCACCAGCGTTTCCAAGCGCCCCTCTGAGCCGGGGGATAGCTCCCCCCCGCTACGCCCACTGATCGCCGGCATCCCCGTCTCCTGTTGTTCTCCGCGGGCGTTATAAATTGCTGAAGAGACTCTGCCGCAGGAAGGCGACGAACCGCCGAGGCCGTCGCTTCCCCGGTTTCTTTATCTTACTCGCCCCGGCGCGAAAAATCCAGGATTTTCCATCCTGCCGCCGGACCGCTGCCGTCCCACAATCACGCGACACTCACCTGAGTTACCCGCCTCACGCTGCCTGAAAAGTGCGGCTGGACGCCCGCCCGCTGCACCGCTACATTTGCTGCTGAGGCGGTAAACGATCAAGGAGGTCTGGCATGCAGGAACCCGAACTGGAGCTGGAAAGCGAGCTGGAAGGCGAGCTGGAAGGCGAATACGAAGGCGAAGAATTCCTGGGCACAATCGCACGTGGCCTGGGAGGCTTGCTGGGATTGGGCGATGCCGAATTCGAGGGCGAAACCGAGTTCGAAGGCGAGCTGGAAGGAGAGTTCGAAGGCGAAGAGTTCCTGGGTCGCGTCTTCCGCCGCATTGGGGGCTTCGTGCGGCGCGCAGCCCCAATGCTGCGGCGGGTGGCGAAAGTGGCGGCGCCCATCGTGGGCACGGCGGTCGGCGGACCCTTGGGAAGCGTAATCGGTGGAGCTGCCGGCTCGCTGCTGGAGTCGGAATTGGAAGCCGAATACGAGGGGGAGTTCGAAGGGGAATACGAAGGCGAGTTCGAAGGCGAGGAAGAAGCGGAAGCCGCCCCGCTCACCACGCAACAGGCCGTGGCTGAGATGATGGCCGCGGTGGCTTCAGCCGCCCCTTCGGAAGCCGAGGCGGAGGCCATGGCCGGCGCGGCCACTTTGGGTGCGATCTCGGCTGCTGATCGCGCCGTTTTGCAGCGTATGCTGCCCCATTTAGTTCGGGGCACAGCCGTGTTGACGCGCATTCTCCGGCGGCGGCGTATTACACGGCCCGTGGTGCGCGCGGTCCCGGCCATCGTGCGCCGCACCGCGCACGTGCTGGCGAAACGGGCCGCCGCCGGACAGCCCATCACGCGACGCACGGCCGGGCGCGTCATGGCGGCCCAGACGCGCAAAGTGCTGAGCAAGCCCCACGTCTGCGCGCGGGCGATTACGCGGAACGTGGCCGCCACACGCGCGGCCGTACGGAAGCCGATGACGCGGCGTGCTCCGGCTGCGGGTTGACCCCGACCCCGACTGCGTCACGAGAAACAGGAGAGATCCATGCTTCATCCGGAATTGGAGTACGAATGGGAAGTTCCGCTCGAAGCCGAGTGGGAAGGCGAATGGGAGGAGGAACTCGAGTTGGAAGGCGACGGCGAGAGCGAAGAGTTTTTCCGAAGCCTGGCAGCGCTGGCGCGCCGCGCCATCGCTTCACCAACCGGTCAGCGCGCCATCCGTGCCGTCCGTAAGACCGGCTTGAAGGCCGCTCGCTCGGCGCTCAGCGGATTGGCGGACGTGGGCGGCGCGATCGGCGGCGCACCAGGCACCTGGGGCACACGTTTGGGAACGGCTGCCGGAGGCGGCCTGGGCGCATTGCTCGGCAGTTTCTTGCCCGAGGGTGAGTACGAGCAAGAATGGGAGCTGGAAGCCGAAGCCCCGCTGCCGAGCGCCCTGCAAACCGAGGCGCTCATGGAGCACCTGGGTCACGCCGCCGCCGAGGCGGAAAGCGAGGCGGAAGCGGAAGCCTTCATTGGGGCGCTTGTCCCGCTGGCCGCGAAGCTCATCCCCAAGGTGGCGCCGATGATCATGCGAGCCGCGCCGCAACTGATCCGAGGCGTCTCTTCGATGGTCCGGACGCTGCGGCGTAGCCCGGGCGGTCGGCCCCTGGTGCGTGCAGTGCCCCAGGTCGTTCGCCGAACCGCGGCCAGCCTGGCGCGGCAATCCGCTGCGGGCGCGCCTGTGGGTCCCGGCCGCGCGGTTCGCACCCTGGCGAATCAAGCCGCTCATGTGTTAGGTAACCCGCAGCGAGCCGTGCAGGCCTACCGCCGATCCCGCTCGCTGGACCGCAGGTTCCACAGGCTTTGCAGGGAGCTCGTTTGCCCGAAGTGACATAGCCGCGGGGAGAAGGGCGGATGGCAACCATTGCACAGGCGGCGCAACCAGCCATAGCGCGAGGGCCGATGGCGGCGGCCGGGACGCTTCGCCCTTGGTTGCGGGCGCAGTCGCTCAACGTCACGCGCCATGCCGCCGCCCTTCGCCCCTTCCGCGACGGGGAGTTCGGTACGGGCGCTGCAGCGCCCACGCCGGGTCATCTGCTGGCGGTCAATCGGCTGCTCGTCCAGTTGCGCCGCGAGCTGCTCAAGCTGGCTCGGCAAGTAGACGGCGCGGTCAAGGCCGCAGCGGCGGCTCCCGACACTCCCGGGCTCCAGAGAGCGATGCGACTTAAGGAACGAGCGCACAACTGGGTGCAGGCCATCGAGCGCATATGGGACTTTTACTTCGAGCTTTTCGGCCAGCGGCAGTCGCGTTTCGCTGACTGGCTCGTGAGTTGCGACCGCATCGCGCTGGATTGCTACCAGGACGCCTACACGGGGTTGGGAGCGGCGCGCTCCATCCCGGCGCCGCCCCCATTTTCCTACATGCGCACCGGGTTTTCCCCAGCCACCTTCCGGCGCAGGATTCCGCTGCGCCGGCTGGGCTTCCAGCTCAACCCGTTTCCACTCGTGCAATTGCCCTTTCACAGGCTCGTCAATCCCTGGACGCTCGGGGCAGTCTTGCACGAGGTGAGTCACAATCTCCAGAACGACCTGGGACTGGCGCGGAGCATCCCTCGCGCCTTAGCGCGTCGGCTACTTCGGGCGGGGTTCCCTTGCGGGGTGGTTAAGACCTGGCTTCGCTGGCACCGTGAGATCTTCGCCGACCTGAGCGGATTGTTGCTCGGCGGCCCGGCCGTGGTGTCGTCCCTGATGGACGTGGTGGCCCGATCTCCGGAAAGCGTGTACGCTTACAGCGACCGCGGGCCTCATCCCACGCCTTACCTCCGCACCTTCATCAGCCTGGAGCTGCTCCGCCGCATGGGTTTCCCCGAGCAGGCCAAACGGCAGCGGGCCCGGTGGACGAAAATTTACCCAGACCCTCGGGCCGCCGGTTTCCCCGCAGCGCTGCTCGACACCTTCGATGACGCCTGCCCGCTGGTTGTGGACACAATCTGTTACCAGCCCTATGAGAGTTTAGGGAACCGATGCTTAGCCCGTGTCGTGCAGTTCACGCCCAAGGAGCAGGCCATGATCGAGGAGGCCGGACAGCGGCTGGCCGCGGGTACGGATCCGGGGGTTGTGCCCGAGCGCTTCCTGATCGGGGCGGCGCGATTCGCGCTGGATCACAAGCTGGCGCGGCCGGGTGCGATCACAGCCAATTTTTATCGGCAGCTCTCGCGAGGATGAGACATGGGACTGGAAACGGCAATGGCCCGCCTTGAGAACGAGCTGCGAAGACTCCACGAGGCGGTGCGCGATGCGGGCCTGACGGTCATCGAGGACCAGCCGCGCCGGGGCGACGTCGCCTTGGTGGACCGCTTCAGCTACGCTGTGGATGACCTGACGGGATGGCTGGAACAGGCGCTGGTCGCAGCTCGTGAGGCGCGTCAAGCTGCGGGGGCTCATCCCCCGGAGCTGAACCGCGCGCGCAGGGCGCTCACCCTTTGCCAGCAGCGTCTGCACCAAAGCTGGATGCGACTGGGATTCGACCTGTTGGGCTACGAACCGATGCAGCAGTTGCAAGAGTTTGGGCGGCAACGGCGTGGCGGCTGGTCCGAGTGGGCCAACGGCGTGCTGCAAGGGTTGCAGGGCTGCCGGCAGCCGCTGGAACAGGCCGCTCAAGCGTTGGTCGAGTGCTGGGAGGAGATCGGCGAGCGCCTGGCCGTGACGGCGATCTCGGTACAGACCACCAGCATCGGGCAGCAGATCCTCACGCGCCCGGGCGAGGAGGTTGCCAATGAGAACCGGAGAGTGTGAGTGGCCGCGTGAGGGGTCTGGCGCCCGGCGCGGCTGGACTTGGAGCGAAACCAGAGAGAGGCTGCACTCGCGATCAAGAGGTCCGAGGGCGGCCTCACCAGGAGAGTAGCGATGGCGGAAACCATTGACGATTTGCAAAGCTATCCCATCCTCACCGCTGAGACGGGTCCGTTAGGGCCGCCGGCAGCAGCCGTTCCGGGCGCGCCCCTGGGTCGTGTGGTCGAGCGCGCCATCCGTGACGTGCTGGGCTGGCGGCCCCGTCCTGGGGACGTCAAAGGATTCCTGGCGGCCCTGAACCAATCCTTCGCTTGCGAGCAGATCCGGGGCCGTACGGAATGCCGTTGGGTGCAACGCAGTTACGCTGTCCAGGCGGACATGGGGGCGCTGACTGGTGCGCAAGCCAGCTTGTACACCCGCGCCAGGACTGCGCTGGAGCAGTCGCTCCCCTTGCTGGATGGTCTGAAGCCGCTGGATCCCACAGCGGACCCGGGAGATCTGGAATCCATCCGCGCGATCGTGCGCTCCGAATGGCAGGAGCTGGTGGCGGAGATCGGACGGGAAGGCGGACCTCGCGTTGCGCGCGTGGATCAGCTCTTTCAATCGCTGATGGCCTACGAACCCGGGAAGGACCTGCCTCCTACGCAGCCCAAAGACGTGGGTGGCCATCTCGGCGAACTGCGGGATCTGTTCGGGTTGACCAGCGACCATGTCAACACGATCGAGGAAGAACAGAACTTGACGAACTTTTTCGTGTTGGTGGATTACATTACGTGCGCGCTCCGCAACTGGCACGACTATCGGCGCGCCTTCCGGCGCAACGGTCAGAACAGCTTCCTGGGCACGCAGCTCGTGTGGATCTCGCAGCAACTGGCGGTTGTCGCCGAGCAAGTCCAGGAAGTGCGCTACGCCATGGACTCGGTATTCCTCGGGCCGGCGGAGCGTCAAGTCACGGTGCTGACTCTGGGCGTGGACGAGCGCGTCGCCGAACGGCTGACCATCGCCGAGCTGCTGGACTGGATCGAGCGCTTTGTTACCGAGGAAGGTCCGCGGTTGATTGAAGATGGCGGCAAACTCGGAGTGGGCGCTCTGTTGCCCGCTGCGAAGCGCCTCGCTCACCTGGCCCGGCAGGCTGCCCGGCAGGCCGCTGCGGGCGGCGAGAATCCCGGGCGCGGATTTCATACCCCGCGAGTGGCCCGGGCCCTGGAAGAGCTGGCCGGGCACTTGGAACGGCTGGTCGAGCTGGCCCAGCCCGTCGAGCGCGTCTTGAGGGTCGTCGAGAAACCGCCCGCGGCGGAGGCTGCTAAAGCCCAGCCGCCCGCCCCGGAACTGCCCCCCGAAGCGGCTCCTCCCGGAGAGGGGCCGCCCGACGTGGACAAGCCCAAGCACCCCCCACGCAAGAAGGAGTGAGGAGAACCGACCATGGCCACGGAACGAGAGTATCAGGGCCTTTACGACCGAATTGCCGCGCTACGCGAGACGCTCATCGGCCGGCTCTCGGCGGATCTGACGCAGAATCCCCAACTTGCCGAGGAGTTGCTCAAGCAGGTGGACGAGTTGCTTCAATCGGCTGTCGAGGCGGACTCGAAAGCGCCGCCGCCGCCCGACAAGGGGCTCGCTTCGCTGGTCGGCATCGGCCCCGAGGCAGCCACTGAGTTCGGCAAAACCCGGCTCCCGCCGGGTGTCGAACCGTACGACGAAACCGTCACCTCGGAGCGGATCATCGCTGTCGGAGACATGTACTATCTCTATCAGCATGAGAAGCTAGGCTGCTTCCGCGCCGTGCGCAAGCTTCAGGAGTTGTTCCGCGCCGGTGCGGTGCGCCTGTCGAGCGGCGCGGGCGCATTCGCCCTCTACCAGTTCGATCGCCGCGAAGTGCTGCGTTACACCGAGCGCGATCGCCACGCCGCCTACCGGCGCCTGTTCGGCTACGGCGCTGTGCCTCCCCCCGCCGATGCGAAGCCCAACACCGAGTTTCACCCCCTGTTCACGCAATTCATCAATCAGGTGGCGTTGTTCTGGCGGGACAAGCGCATCTCCGACGTCATTCGCGAACGTGCCCAGGACCCCAGCTTCGGCAGCATCGCCGTCGTGCGGCGCTCCGGGCTGGATCTGCGCAACAATCTGAAGTGGAACTCCTACGGCCACGTGAATGTGCTGCGCGTCGAGGTCATGCAGCTTCTCGACGAAGCCTTCCGCATCCTGGAATCCGACGACGTCAAACGCCTCTACGGCGCCGACAACGCCTGGGACGTGATCGAGGAAGTACTGATCCGCTATTTCAACGAGCGCCTGGTTACTTCCCCGCGCCAGCGCATGGCCGTGGCGGGACGCGAGATTCTGCGGTGGCTGGCTCAGCCGCACATCCTGCGCACCGCGCGCCCGCAATTCGAGGCCCTGCTGCTCGAAATCGCCGAATATGCCGAGGAATGGCTCACCAGCGCACAGGCTTTGGGCGTGGCCGAGCGGCGTCTCGGTGACCGTGTGCTGCCCTGGCATCGCTCGGCCCCGCGCCCGGCGCGTGGCGGGCGGCCTGCTTAAGCGGAGCGGCGCGACTTTGTCCTTGCCTCGTTCTGGTGTGGTAGAAAGGGCTCTCGGGAGTCATTTCCAGTGCAACAGAACGATCTGTTTTCCCTCTCTGAGAAAGCGGCCGTGGTGATCGGCGGGGGCGGTGTGCTGGCCGGCGCCATGTCCACGGGATTGGCCCAGGCGGGCGCGGCCGTGGTGGTGGCTGATTACAACGGGGAAGCGGCTGAGGCCCGTGCCGCGGCCATCCGCCATGCGGGCGGCCGCGCGATCTCCGTGCAAGCGGACGCCACCAGGCGCGCCGATCTGGAAAAGACGCTGGCCGTGACGCTGGAAAGCTTCGGCCGCGTGGACATTCTCATCAACGCCGCGGGCATCAATTCGCCGACGCCCTTCTTCGAAATCACGGAGGAGGAATGGCAGCGGATCCTGGACGTCAACCTGAAGAGCGTCTTTCTGGCCTGCCAGGTTTTCGGCAAGGCCATGATCGAGGCCGGACGGGGAGGCTCGATTATCAACATCTCCTCGGTCTCGGCCGGCCCGCCCCTATCCCGCGTGTTCACTTACAGCATCACCAAGGCGGGCGTCAACCAGATCACGCAATTTCTGGCGCGTGAGTGGGCGCCTTACAAAGTCCGCGTCAACGCCATTCAGCCGGGCTTCTTCCCTGCGGAGCAGAATCGGCGCGTGCTTACTCCTGACCGCGTGGAGAAGATCATGTCCCACACGCCTATGGCGCGCTTCGGCGAACCTGAAGAATTGATCGCGGCGGCTATCTATCTGGCCTCGGAGAAGGCCTCTTCCTTCGTCACGGGCTCGATTCTGCGGGTGGACGGCGGCTTTCTGGCGATGACGATTTGACGCCGCCCGGTCGGGGCCGGACGGCAACGCTTCAGCGCCGCGCCGGTTGCGGAGCCTGCGACCGACGTGGGAGCACGTCGGCCAGGGGCGGCGCGGCCTCCGGAGCCTCACGCTGCCAGTCATAGCCGAGCAGGGCGGCCACCGTGGCCGCTACCTGTCCCAGCGTCACCGGAGGCGCATGGCGGCGCTCGCCCAGGGCCTCGGTGTCCGGACCGAACACCGCGATCCAGACGGCTTCCGAGCCAGGAACGTCACGGCCGTGTCGTTGCCAACTTTCGGGGCGGTCGCCGCGGCCGTGGTCGGCGGCCAGGATAAAGGTCGTCCGATCGCGGTATTCCGCCATATCTTGAAGCATCTGCCAGAGCTCGGCCACATAGCGATCGAATTGATGGGCCGCGCGCAGCGTCAGATCGTAGCGTCCCATGTGCGCCCATTCGTCGGTCTCCCCGTAGCCGACGAACAGCAGGCGCGGGCGGTGCTCGCGTACGAATTCCTTCAGCCAGGCATGGAGGAACGAGTCGTGGAGGTTGTCCTCCCAGAGCCTCGTCATGGCGTGCTGAACCTCGACAAGCGGCGCCAGGCGCGGAACGGCTTGAGCAAACGAGGGCGGATCCCATCCGGCGAAAACCGGCAAGCCGCTGCGGCCCTGGTTGAAGATGTCCCTGAACACGCCCCAGGTGCCGAAAGCCGCCACCCGACCGCGGAGTTCCGGCTGGCGGTTCAGAAACTCGAACACAGTCACGTTGGGATTGGGGCCCAGGCTGTTGGAGTTTACGCGGGGATCCGGAAGCCCTGTGAGCAGCTCGTTGTAGCCCGGGTAGGAGAAATTCAACCCGTTGAGGACGCGCGCCACGCTGCCCTCTCTCTGATTGCCGAAGATCTGGCCTCGGGGAACCGCCACGTCCCAGAGGAAGGGGAGCAGGGCTCGGCGGGCCTCGGCGGGGGTGGCGCGGCCGAAGTCCCGGCGCAGGCGCTCGGCGTCACGGACCCCGCCCTGCTCGCGGTTCATCAAGCCGGCGTCGGCCCCTGCGAAGACTTCCTGCCATCGCAGCCCGTCGGGGACGATCAGAACCACGTTGCGCGTCGCGGCTTGCGGCCAGGCGACGGAGGGCGGAATCGTCAGGCAGGCCGCCAGTAAAACAAATCGGACCGCTCTTGTTTGTTCCATGCGCATCCCTTTCCGGCCTCTCAGCGGTATTGCGGCGCGTTGTCCGGCGAGGAGAACAGCACCGGACGATCCGGCAGGCGCTCGGCAAGCAGCGCGATTTCGTCCATGCCTTCTTCGAGCGGCAGGGCCCACTGCCCGCCCAGCGCCGCCGACCGACACAAAGCCATCAGGATCTCGTGGCCCTTGTACGCGCTCTCGAAGCGGCAGGGATGAGGCTTGCCCTCATCGTCCAGCCAGTCCGCCATGTCCTGGATGTAAGGCGGCATGTCCAGGTCGTAATTCATCGTGCCGGCGCCGCCTTCTGCGCCCGCCCGCGTGACAGCGCGCCAGCCGCCTCCTGTGAGAACTTCGGCGAATCCTTCGGTTCCCTGCGCTCCGATGCGCGCCTTGCGCCACCAGTAGTCCACCTCCGGCACGTCGGGAGCGCCCGCGCCGCACTCGATGACGCCCCGCACGCCGTTGGCGAAGTGGATGACCCCCGCCAGGTAGTCGGGCGAGGGATGATTGTCGGCGAGCTTTCTGCGTCCGGCGGCCTGCGCCATCACCCACTCGGCTTCCGCCTCGCCGTTGTACCAGCGCATGTAGTCAATCAGGTGACTGGCCATGTGCATCAACCAGCCGGTGGCCGTTCCGTAAACCGTGTGGATGCGACCCAGCGCACCCGCCGCGATGATCTCGTGCACCCGACGGTAGTGTGCGCCGTAACGGTGTTGATGGCTGACGACGACCTTCACGCCTGCCGCTTCCACCTCGCGCCGGATCGCCAGAGCTTCGGCGCTGGTAAGCGCGATGGGCTTTTCCATCGCGATGAGGCGAGCTCCGCCCGCGATGCCGGCGCGAATCATGGGCAGACGGAGATGCGGCAGCGTACAAAAGCAAAACACGTCGGGCCGCAGTCGCTGCGCCATCTCCGCCGCGTCCGTGCCGACTTCCGAGACCCCGAAGGGCGCCGCGGCGGCTTCGGCTCTCTGCCGGTCAATGTCGCAAACGCCGGCCAGCTCGAAACGCGGATTGGCGTGAAAGGCCGCGGCGTGATGCAGGCCGCGCTTTCCCATTCCCACCACCAGGACGCGATACCGCATCGGCCGCCTCCTCAGGCCTGGGCCCTGTCCCACTCGAGGACTTTAGCGATAACGTAGTCCACTTCCTCGGCCGTCAGCTCCGGATACATGGGCAGCGAGATGCAGCAGGCGGCGTTGCGTTCGGAGTTGGGGATCGGCCCCGCGATGCGCGCCGGCTTGCCCCAGGGGTAGCCTTCCTGCTGATGGATGGCGATGGGGTAGTGGCACTTGGCGTCCACCCCGTTGTCATTGAGGTATTTCAGCAACGGATCGCGCTGCTCGGGTCGCTTGGTCTCGATCACATAGAGGTGATAGACGTGCCGATAGCCCGGTCTCTCATAAGGCAGCCGGATGTGGCGCGCCTCGGCCAGACCCGCGGTGTAGCGCGCCGCCCACTTGCGGCGCATGTCGTTCCAGACGTCCAGGTACTTGAGCTTGGCGCTCAAGATTCCGGCGTGGATGTCATCCAGGCGGCTGTTGAAGCCCATGCTGTGATAGGACCTCTTTTCCGAACCGTGGTTGCGCAGCTTGCGCACGGCGCGCGCCACCTGGTCGTTGTTGGTGAGGACCGCCCCGCCGTCCCCGAATGTGCCCAGGTTCTTCTGGATGATGAAGCTGGTGGCCACAGCGTCGCTCAGCTCGCCGATGCGGAATCCGTCGCCGTGCGCGCCCATGGCCTGTGCGTTGTCCTCGATCACAAAAAGCTTGTAACGATCGGCGATTTTGCGAATGGCCTTCATGTCGGCGCACTGCCCGTACAGATGCACGGGCACGATGCAGCGCGTGCGCTCCGTGATGGCCGGCTCGATCTTCTCCGGATCAATGCAGTTGGTCTGGGGGTCGCTGTCTACGAAGACGGCTGTGGCCCCCGCGATCCAGATCGCCTCGGCGGTGGCGAAAAAGGTGTTTGTGGTGGTGATGCACTCATCGCCCGGGCCGATTCCCAGGGCCATCAACGCCAGCCAGATGGCGTCCGTGCCGCTGTTGACGCCCACGGCGTGCTTCATGCCCGCGTAGGCCGCCAGCTCGGCCTCGAAGCGTTTGAGCATCGGCCCCATCACGTACTCGCCGCTTTCGAGCACCTGGCGGATGTTGGCGTCAATCTCGGGTTGAATGTTGTGGTACTGGCGAACATGCCCATAAAAGGAAACAAACATTCCCTCTCTCCTTGCTCTGCGGTTCAACCGGAATGGCCCGCGTCCGATGCGGCGGTTTCCGTCCGCACGCGTGAGCCGCGCAGGTAGCTTAGCCTTTCATTAAAGCACAATGGTTGAGTTTGCGCAGCCTCAACCGGAGGGCGCAGCGGGGCACGGGGCCGTCCACCTCGCGAGCGCCGCACGCAGGTCTTCGATGCGCAGAGGTTTGCTGAGATAATCGTCCATGCCCGCGGCCAGGCATCGGCTGCACTCTTCCGCGCTTGCCGAGGCCGTCAGGGCGATGATCGGCGTGCGGCGCTCGGTGAAGGCTTCGCGCTCGCGCATTCGAGCGGCGGTTTGGAAGCCGTCCAGTCCGGGCATCTGGCAGTCGAGAAAAATCAAATCGTAGACGTTTTGTTCGTGCAACAGGAGGGCCTCAGCGCCGTCGGCCGCCTGCTCGACGCGGCAGCCGAGCCGTTCCAGAGCCCGCCGCGCCACCTCACGGTTCACCGGATTGTCGTCCGCTACGAGCACGCGCGGCGCGCGCGGCTCGGGTGTCACGCCGGAACCCGGCTGAGCCGCTGCGGGGGCCTCCTCCCGCCGGTCGGCAGTCTCCGCGACCTCTTCGGCGGCCAGCAACGTCTTCAATCCGGCCTGCAATCCGGACGGGGTGACCGGCTTCGTCAGGAACGCCAACCGGCCTGCGGTTTCGGGCCTGGCTTCCACGGCTGCGCGCGCCGGCCTGAGCACCAGCACGGGCGCGCCTCGTGAAGCCGCCTCCTCGAGCACTTCCTCAGTCTCTTGTTCCGCCAGATCCAGCACTGCGAGATCGAAGGAATCGCCTGGCGCCGCCGCCGGCCTTTCTCGGGCCTCAGCGCCGGGACCAGCGAGCGCCACTGCGAACCCGAATTGGCTCAGCATCTCTTCGAGGATCATCCGGCTCAGGGGGTGCGACGCCGCCAGCAGGGCCCGTCGCCCGGCCCCCAGCCGCGCGGGCGCCCGATGCTCCGACTGGATCACCGGCAAGCGGAGCTCGAACCAGAAGCGCGAGCCGGTTCCCGGCCGGCTTTCCAGTCCAATCCGACCTCCTATCAGCTCGATCAGTTGCTTGGCGATGGCCAGGCCCAAACCCGTCCCTGGTTGGCGCCCGCCGCCCGGCCGGTCGAGTTGCTCGTACCTGCCGAACACCAGTTCTCGTTTGTCTTCGGGAATGCCGGGACCCGTGTCCTCGACCGAGATCCGCCACCGGCTCTCCCTGCCTTCCCCTTCCGCGCGCGCGACCTCGATCAGCACGTGTCCGCGGTCGGTGAATTTGATCGCGTTCCCCACCAGGTTCAACAGCACCTGCCGGATGCGGCCCGCATCGCCGAGTACAGAGCGGGGCAGGGAAGGGGGATACCGAACAAACAATTCCAGATTTTTTGTTTCGGCCGCGGGCGCCAGCAGCCGCGCCACGCGCAGGATCGTCTCCTCCAGATCGAACTCCGCCGTCTGGATGGGCAACTTGCCCGCCTGCATCTTGGACAGATCCAGCAGGTCGTTGATGACTTCCAGTAGCGATTGCGCGGAGTCTCGGATGATCCTCACCATCTCGCGCTCTTCGCTACGGAGCTCGGCCGCCAGCAGCAGCTCCGCCATCCCCAGGACGCCGTTCATGGGCGTACGGATTTCGTGGCTCGCCACGGCCAGGAACTCGCTCTTGGCTCGGGTGGCCGCTTCGGCGGCCTCCTTGGCGCGGAGGAGTTCTTCATTGGTGCGTCGCAGCTCGGCCTCCGCCCATTTCAGCGGCGAGATGTCGGTGGCCATGTCCAGCGTTGCCTGGTAGTTGCCCTGCTCGTCCAGCAGCGGCGTGGCCGAGACGTAGGTCCAGACCTCCGAGCCGTCCTGGCGCCGGAGCTTCAGCTCGAAGTGGCTCTTGCTGAGATCTCCAGAGAGCCGTGCAGCCGCTCGCCTCGCCACAACCGCCCGGTTCTCTTCGTCCAACCACTCCGCGAGAGATCGTCCTGTCAGCTCAGCGATTTCAACACCCAGCATCTGAGCTAGCGCTTGGTTGGCGAATTGAACGGTGCCGTCGGGCTCCACGATGGCGATGCCCTCGGCCGCCGTCTCCACGATCTGGCGGTAACGCGCCTCGCTGGCCCGCAGGGCTTGCTCGGCTTCACGTCGCGCGGCTTCTGCCTGGCGCCGGCGTTCTGCATCCTCGAAGCGCTCCAGGGCGAGCGAGAGGTTGGCGGTCACGCGCTCCAGCAGCCCGACTTCTTCTTGATCGAAGACGCCGGCGTCCGCCGAGTAAACCGCCAGCACCCCCCATGGCCGCCCTTCCACGCGGATGGGAAGCGCCGCCAGCGCCCTGGCCCGCAGCTCCAGCAACACGGCTCGCCACGGCGCCAGCCGCGGGTCCCCCAGCGCGTCGTGAATCACCACCGGCCGACCCTCGCGCAGCGCCGTGCCCACCGCTCCCCTACCTTCCGGTTCATCCCGCGCGCTGATCCGTATTTGACGAGCTAGGATGTCGAGCACGCCGGCGTGGGCTTGCGGTCGCAGCTCCCCGGTTCGTTCGTCCAGCACGGCCACGTAAGCCAGCCGGTAGACCCCGCTGTCCACGACGATGCGGCACACGGTCTCCAGCAGCAGCCTCGGCTCGCCGGCGCGCAGGATGGCGTCGTTGACCTGGGTCAGGACGGCGTAGACGCGGTTCATGCGCGCCAGTTTGCGCTCGACGTTTCGCTCGGCGGTTACGTCACGGAAGCTCCAGACACGCCCGATGATGCGTCCGCCCTTGCGGTGCGGGCGAGAATGGCGCTCGAAGAGACGTCCGTCTTTGAATTCCAGCAGGTCGGTGCTTTCGGCTTCGGGAGTCGCGTAAAGCTCCTTCACGCGGCGCAGGAAGGCCTGCGGATCCTTCAACTGATCCAGGACGTAGTCCAGAAGGCGCCGGTCCTCCCGGGTGGCCAACAGCGCTTCCGGCAGGCGCCACATTTCTCCGAACCGGCGGTTGAACGTGACGACTTTACCCTCGCGGTCCACGACCAGAATGCCTTCGGCCGTGCACTGAAGGATGGATTCCAGCAACCCCTCGGAGCCGGCAGGCGAATGCCGATCCGGTGGACCGACGGATTTGCGCCGCGCTCGAGTCCTTTCCGACGCCTGCGACGGTGGGCTGTTCCTGCGATTTTTCACTCTATCGGCTTATCGGACGAAACCCGATGGGTCGAGAGCCGCGATGCCGGTTGTAGGGCGCTCGTCTGCGCCGATGAGCTGGAGTGGCGTCGGGCGCGTTCATGCCCCGATCGCCGCGCTCGCATCGCCGCCGGAGCGTCTTTTCGATGGATCAGATGCCCATGCTGCGGTGGCGTCCTCGCAGCGGTTCCGTCTCTGCGGGGCGTACGATGGCAGGCTCCGGCCTAGAGCGGGAGCGCTCTGAGTACCGCTGCTCACGGGACTGGGCCCACCCGCCCGCCGTGTTCGCTCCGCCTCTCGGCCCTACGATCCCTTCGTCGCCGAGCGATTGGCGTGCAGGTCACGCGCAAGCAATCAGGCGCCGGCCCGGGTAGCACGGCACAGAGTCATATGATCCGCGATGGCTCTCTCCCGAGGAACCCGGGAGTCTTAGCCCCTTTTGCGGCTGATTGGGCAACGGTGGCCGGCGGTGCAGGCGGGAGACTCTCGGTCTACCTGTCCGGCTGATGAACTCCCAGTGCGGCCGGGGTGACTTTCCCGCGCGTGGGGGTCCTCAAGGCAGCGGGCGATCTAATCGCCTACGCCCGGCTTTAGCGCTCGCGCTCCGCATTCTGTCCGACCGCAGTGACCCTACCGGGGATCCCTGCGTTCCGTTGGTGAACTACCGAACGGAAGGTTGCGAATCCGGATTCGGCCGTGCCGAATCACTGCGACGCATCCGGCCTATAGCTCGTGTTCCAGCAATGGCAGGCTATCGAGGATTCGCCCGACATACTCCCGAGCACGGATCACGTTGGGTTCCCTGAACAGAATGCAAGACGGGGTGGTCTTGCGCGTCAGCACCAAAAGCGCAGGAAAGTCCGTGTCGGCAGTAACGAGGATTCTTCGTTCGAGGCACGCACGATCCAGGATCACCTGGTCTTCTGCGGCCTGCAACCCGTAATCACGCAGGTGGACGGCATCGTGTCCTGCTTGACAGAGCAGCCGAGCTACTTACGGGGGAATCGGGTTGTCAATGAGAAACCTCACGCGCCCTCGGGAAGCGCCAGTTCACGCTCCGTAGCAAGGGCGGCCGCAAAGCGCAGACACTCGCGGATGTCTTCGAGTTCGAGGTCAGGATACTCTGCCAGAATCTCCTGCTCGCTCATCCCCCCGGCAAGCATTCTGAGAATGCTGGCCACAGGAATGCGCAAGCGCCCGATGCAAGGCGCCCCGCCCATCTGGTTCGGGTTCACAGTGATCCGTTCGCAGTTGGTCGCCTTCATTCCTGGCCTCGCCTCCATTATCGGAGGATGAGCGCGTGGCAGAACCGGGTTATGTTCGGCGCAACCAACGCCCTCCAGGTTTTCATTCCCGGCGAACAGACTGAGTTTCGGACCTTATGTGGCGCGCCGCAGCCACGCTGTACACCAACGCTGCGGCGAGCCCGCCGATTTACGCGGTCTCCGCGGACGCCGTGCATTTCACACTCATGCGCCTCACCAGCGCCCGCGATGATACCCACGGCCTCCGCCCGAGCCGCACCCGCCGAGGCAATGAAGCGGCGCCCACATGGCAGTTCGCCGATCAGTACGCCTTCAGGATTTCGGTGGCCACCAAGTAGTTGCAATCCCGATCTTTTTGTCACGAGGGATGGGGCAGATGCTCCAAGAAAACCACCCCTTGGGGCCGCTCGCCTTGGGTCAGGTGAGCGCGATTCTTGCTTGCGGCGTCCTGAGGTGCGTTTTGGGGATCGCCGCCCACGCAGCGAGATACCAATGGAGTGCGGCACGACTGGATCACAAGTCCACGTTGAATTCCGACCACTCCTGGACTCGCTTGTGATAGATGGCTTCGCGCCCCAGGATGGCGGTCAGAGCGGCGGTGGCGCCGACCGTGATGTCGGCCGGCGGCTTCGATCCCGTACGGACGGCCTCCAGGAACGCCGCAATGTGGGCGTCCCCTTTGCGCTCGGGCTGCGCCTCAAGCAGAGGCTTCGGCGAAGCCTTGCGGCCCCGAGGATAGAACGTGGCGGCCGAGAGATCCACCGCCCCTTCGGTTCCGTAGACATAAAAGTACTGGCCTCCGCCGGGCAAACCGGGCGGATGGAAGAAAACCTGGGTAAAGGAAAGCTTCACGCCGTTGGCGTATTCGTAACTCAAAGTGTAACCATCCATGTTCGTGCGACCCGGAGGGTCGTCTTTCCACAGCAGGACGCCCCCGAATCCCGCGGCGCGCTCGGGTCGGGACCCGATCACCCAGTTACAAATATCCAGGTTGTGGACGGCCATTTCCACGATCACGTCCCCGGAACGTTTAGCATCGAAAAACCAGTCCGCCGAGGGTCCGTGGTGGTCTAAATCTTCGCTAGCATGGCGCTGCGCTTTCACCATAATGACCTCCCCGGCTACGCCTTCGTGGACCCTGGCGATGGCGGCGCGCAGGCGCTCGTCGGAGCGAAGTTGCTGTCCGACTTGAAGGACGGTCTTCGCGCTGCGCGCGACCTTCAACAGAGCGCGAACCTGTTCGACTGTGATGGCTACGGGTTTTTCCAAGTACACGTGCTTGCCGGCTTCAAGCGCGGCAATCGCCATCTCCGCATGCAGATCGCACGGAGTGGCGATGAAGACGGCTTCCACGTCGTTGCGCTCCAGCAACCTTCTGTAATCGGAGTAAGTTGCGGGCTGATCCTTGGCGGCTGCTGTAGCTGCTGCATCGAGTCGCTCCGGCTTGATATCGCACAGAGCAGTGACTTTGGCGCCCGGTTGCGCCATAAAGGTCCGCAGAAGATACATTCCGCGGTTGCCCGTGCCGATGAATCCTGCGGCTACGGTGCCCGGCGCCGCCTGAGCGCGGAGAACGCCGCGGAAAGTGGTGAGAGAGCCGAGCAGAAAATGCCTGCGATCCATACCCAGTGAAGATAGCAGAACAGAGCTTCAACCGCTGCGGGCCGCCTCGACCAGCGCCGCCAGCGTCAGCTCGGCGGTGCGCCGCCACGGGTATCGGGAAGCCTGCTGGGGCCCGGCCCGACTGAGGCGCGCGCGCAAATCCGCGTCCTCGATGAGCCGCGTCATAGCCTCCAGCAACGCTTCCTCGCTGCCGGGGTCGAAGAGCAGAGCCGCCTCGTCGGCCAGGCTGACCAGGGGTTCGATGCGCGAGCAGGCGGTTGGGAGGCCGGCCGCCAGCGCCTCCAGCACCGGCAGCCCGAATCCTTCGAAACGCGAGGGGTAAACAAACGCCAGGGCGTCGCGATACAGAGCATACAGCGCGGAGCGAGGCATCCATCCGGGGACCTCGACCGCATCTTCCAGGCCAAGCGAGCTGATGAGCCGCACCAGCTTGTCGGCATGAAATCCTCGGAGGCCTGCCAGCACCAAGCGCAGCTCGGGGCGCCGCCGGCGCAAACGAGCGAAAGCGCTGACCAGGGTCTCCAGGTTTTTGTGCGGATGCAGAGTGGAGACGCAGAGAATGTAGGGCTGCGGCGCCCGTTGCTCTCGCTGCCGTGCGATTTCAAAGAATGCCGGTTCCACGCCCAGCGGCGTGACCCGCACTCGGGCCGGGGGCGTCCTGTAGCAGTCAAGAAAATCGGCGCGAGTAGCTTCCGAGATGGTCAGAATCAGACGTGAACGTCGTGCGGCAATCCCGAGAAAGATTCGCCAGAACGGCAAATCGAACCACCGGAAATACTCCGGGTGTCGCTTGTGCTGGAGGTCGTGGAAGACTGTGACGCTGGGGCAGGGAGCGATCACCGGCGCGGTGAAGCCGGGATTGAACAACACGTCCAGGCGCTCTCGCGCCGCGAAAACCGGCAACAGCGTCTGCTCCCAGAGGATGCGCGCCGGGCGAAAACTCGCGCGCACCCACTGGCGCAGGATACGGAAGTTCGGGCGTGAGGGACAGAGGTCCTGGTCGGTTTCCCGGTTGACAAAAAGGAAGTATTGGTTGACGTCGTCTATCTCCGAGAGAGCGATGAGTAAGTTGCGCAAGTAGATTTCCGTTCCGCCGACGCCTCCCGGTATGAGGTACAGTGCATTGACGCCGATGCGCAGCGGCATCTCACGCCGGACCTTTCCGTGCGGCTTCCGCTTGCAGCAGCCCCTGCCGGGCCGCGGGATTCTTGGGGTTGATTTCCAGCGCCCTGCGGTATTCCCGGGCTGCCGCCTCCCGCTCTCCGGCACTGAAATACACGTTGCCGCGATAAACATAGATCATGTCGAAACCGGGGTCGAGCTTTGCGGCTTGCTCGAGTGCGGCCAGGGCCTCCGCACGTCGCCCTTGCTTGCCGTGGATCATACCGATCAAGGCCAGCACGTGCGCCGTGCGCTCCAGAGCCGCCGCCTGCTGAAGCTTGGCCAGGGCCTCCTCGGCTTGTCCGGCGCAGTCGTGAGCCATCGCCCAATCCACCAGCAGCCGGTAGTCGGGCTTGCCCAATTCCGCAGCTCGCGCATACTGCTGCACGGCCTCGCGGCAGCGGCCGCGCTCGTAGTAAGCGTAGGCCAATTGAAAATGCGGGCGCTGCTTGGCGGGCGATTTGGCCACGGTGTCTTCCCAGAGGGCTACGGCGTCCGACCAGACGTGATTCCTGCGCCACGTCAAAAAGCCGGCGGCGGCGAGTAACGTGCAGATGGTTGCCGTCAGGCGCCAGGGGCTGGTCCGCCAGCGCCCCAACAGTTCCGCCGCCGCCAGCGCGAGTCCGAACAGGGGCAGGTACATGCGTCGCTCGGCTACCGGATCCAGGATGGGAACGAAGGAGGACGTGGGCGCCAGGGTCACCAGGGCCGCCAGGATTCCGTAAGCCGCCAGCGGGTAGCGTCGTCGCCAGATCCACACTGCCGTAACTAAGGCCACGAGTGCGAGCAAGCCCAGCCAGGCCCCGCGCTCCCAGAGAGTCCTCGAAATCGGGAAATCATAATCCAGATTTTGCCCGTAAGGGAGCAGGAACAGCCGGAAATAAAGCCATAGGCCGCGGCACTGCGTGAAGAAATACTCGTACCAGGTAAACTCGCGTACGCCGAAGCCCGCCGTGTCGCTTGCGGCCAGCACCTTCCAGACGAACCGGAACGCCACCGCGGCGCCTGCGGCCAGGGGCAGATAGAGCCGCCAGTTCTGCCGGATGCCTGCCAGGCTGAAGCCCGGATTCCAGAAGTAGTCCGTCAGGAGCAGCAGACCCGCCAGGACGGCGGCGTGCTCCTTGGTGAGGACCGCAGCTCCGTAGAGGAGAATGACCAACCCCGACGCCGCCCAGGAGATCGCCTTCCTGCGCCGGTAGACGAAGACTGTAAGCGCCGCATAGAAGAACATGCCGCTCAGCGCCTCCGAGCGGCTGGCGACGTAGGCCACGCTCTCAGTTTGTAGTGGATGCAGGAGAAACAGGCCGCCGACGAATCCCGCCAGAATTTCTCGTCGCAGGCCTTCGTATGACGCCCAACTGAGTATCTTTCGCGCGGTGAGAAACACCAGGACGGCGGTGAAATAGTGCGCCAGTAAGTTGAAAAGATGATACGAATAGGGATTCAATTCAGAAATTCGGTAGTTGATCCAGTAACTCAACATGAGCACCGGACGGATCTGGCCCAGCCAGTGGCGTAGCCCGGCCTCCGCCAATCCGGGACGCGTGAAAGGAAGATACAGGTCGTCGAAAAGGAAACTTCCGCGCAGTGCAGGGCCGTAAGCTTCAAACGCCGCCCACAGGACTGCCAGCGCCGCCAGCGCGTACGGCCAGCGGCGGGCTCGGACGACGCTTTCTTCCTCGGTGACGGATCGGCGTTCGAGCGTCGGCCGAGCCGGCTGCCCGAGCGCCTCAGCTTTGCGGCGCTTTTTGCCCATGCGCGGATTCCAGCCGGTATTCCAGGATGGCCAATCGTTGCGTCAGAGCAATGTTGGCGTCCTTCAAGTCCGAAATGATCACCGAAAGCCGAAACAACACCAGCAGAAACAGGCATCCCACGATGAAGACCAGAGCCAGCGGCGGATTCCCGATGCCGAACCAGCGCGCCAGCGTCGGCAGCGCGCCCGGCCAGCGCGATAGCGCCAGCAACGCGAGCGCGGCGCCGAACCAGCTCACCGAGTATTCCACGCGGATATGCCGGCGGCGCACGGAGACCAGCACCAGCACAATGACCGCCAGGCTCATTCCCGTCGTGAACGTCAGTAACTCATCCATGTTCGCCTCCACCCGGAACCGAGACTTACGCCGGAGGACGCCTACCTCCGGCGGCGTTCGTACTTCAACACATTGACGAAAACACCCAGCAGGACGTGAAGGATGTAGTAGAAGGACCGAAGCGCCGTGATCGTGCTCCGCCCGGCCAGCCGTGGGCGCATGCGGCACGGCACCTCGACGAAGCGGAAGCGCTTGCGCTGGAGCACCACCAGCGCTTCGATCTCCGGGTACTCCAGGGGGAAACTCTTGCTGAAGACCTGCAAGGCTTCGCGGTTTACGCCCACGAAGCCCGAGGTGGGATCTCGCACCGGCCGGCCCAGAATCGGCCGCAGCACCCAGCGAAACAAACGAATCCCCAGCGAGCGCGCGAGACTGGTGTGGCCGGCATCGCCGTCCAGGAAGCGCGAGCCGATCACCATCTGGCAGCCGGTTTGTCGGAGCGCTTCGTAAAGGCGGGGAATGTCGCGCGGATCATGCTGCCCGTCGCCGTCGGTGCGGATCACGTACTGATAGCCGAGTTCGTAGGCCAGCTTGTATCCTGCTTGAACCGCGCCGCCCAGGCCCAGATGATAGGGCAGCATCAAAACTTCCGCTCCCGCACGGCGCGCCGCGGCTGCGCTCTGATCCAGCGAGCAGTCGTCAATCACCAGAATGGGGACTTCGGGAAGCACCTCGCGGATTTCGCGCACCACGTGGCCCACGGCGGCCTCTTCGTTGAACACCGGCACGATGATCAACAGCGAGTCGGGACCCTGGGCTGTTTTCATAGCGAGGCCACCTGCCGCGCAGAGATGGAGTGCGCCTTCAGCAGCTTGCGAAACTGCTGCACGCTGATTCGCGCGCTCTGCCGGATCGCCCGCCGTTTCCGCCACAGACGGGGCAGATGAAACAGGAAAGCGCAGTGCGCGCGCAACACGAGGAAGGCGCTTTCCGGAAGGCTACGCCCGGCGGCTCGGAACTGAGCCGCCAGGGCGTCTTCGCCCAACATGGCGACCAGATGCCACCCGTATCTTGACAGGCTGACCCAGGGGGCCTTCCATAGAAGGCAGCCGGGAAAGTTCTTGATCAAAACGAACAGCCGGTTGCGCTCCACGTAGTAGGCTTTGAGCGGCGACGCCCGCCCGGCGGTTTGCGAGTAACTGTGTTCGACGACGGCCTCCGGCACGTAAACGCATTTCCAACCCGCCCAGCGGGCGCGCAGGCCGAGATCCGTGTCCTCGCAGTAGAGAAAGAAATCCTCGTCGAACAGACCGATCTCCTCGAGCATCGCGCGGCGGTAAAGGGCTGCGCAGGCGCTGGGCAGCAAGACCTCCTCTCGCTTCCCGTACCGCTCCGGAGGCTCCCACTGCCCTCTCTGCTTGCTGCTGCCGTCGCCGCAGATCAGCATGCCGGCCGAATCCAGCAGGTTGCGGCCCGCCAGCCGGATTTGCGAGGCACACATCCCCACGGCGGGATCCGCTTCCATGGCGGCGACTAACTGCTCCAGCCAATCCGGCTGCGCCACGGCGTCGTCATTCAAAGTCGCCAGATACGGCGCCGACGATTGACGAAAGGCGCTGTTCACCGCCGGCCCGAACCCGCGATTGGAGTCGTTTTCGATGATGCGCGTGGCGAACCGCGCTGCGGCGCTCTGCCGCACGAATCCCCTTCCGCTGTTGTCCACGATCACCAGCTCGAAGTCGCGCCGCGTCTGCCGGTCCAGGGCATACACACAATCCAGCAGTGGCGCGCCCGCAGCCAGTGTCGGGACCACCACCGTCACCCGTGCTTCCGACAACCCCACGATTGTACAAGAAACCGGCCCCTGTTCAGCGCTGTGCCGCCCGCGGCCGCGGTCGGTGCGCAGCCCTGACGCGGGGATGTCGGCCCAATTGACCGGTGGAAACGGCGTTGCGGTCCGCGGGAGTCCTGGATCGGAGTGCCGAGTTGGAGAGGCCCGGGCGTCGCCGACCCGCGCGATCAGCGGGGTCGCGCGCGGCTTGAACGCCGGCGCCCGCTCTTGCCGGAAAGCGAGGGACGGGTGCGCGGTGGTGCAAGCACACGTCTCGCCGCGCTATCAAGGAATCGTGACCTTCTTGCGCCGGCAGCCGGGTCATCCCAGACGGCTGGGGATTTTAGCGGGGGCCTTCAATCCACCGACCTGCGCTCATCTGGCATTGGCGCGCGCGGCGCTGAACCGCGTGGACGAAGTGCTCTTTACGTTACCGCGTGAGTTTCCGCACAAGCGGTATGAGGGCGCCGGCTTCGAGCAGCGCCTTCGAATGCTGGCCGCGGCCCTGGAAGGCGAACCGCGCTTCTCGATCGGCGTCAGCGACGGCGGCCTGTTCATCGAGATCGCACGAGAGTGCCGCACGGCTTACGGGCCCGAGACCGAACTCTATTTCGTTTGCGGCCGCGATGCCGCCGAGAGGGTCGTCAACTGGGACTACGGCCGTGACAGCGCTGTGGAGGAACAACTTCGCGAGTATCAATTGCTGGTGGCGCCGCGCCGCGGATGCTGGCGCCCGCCGGAGCACCTTCGGCATCGGATTCATGAGCTGGAGCTGGGGCCGGATTACGAGGAGATTTCCTCGACCGAGGTCCGCGAGCGCATTCGGCGCGGTCAGCCCTGGCAGCAGATGGTCCCCGAACCGATCCGGAACATGGTGGAAGAAATTTACCGCTCGAAGCCTGCGTCTTAGTGGCGCCGCAGGGTGCTCAGGAACGGTCGCAGTCGGCTGCTGCGGCTGGGGTGCCGCAGCTTGCGCAACGCCTTGGCCTCGATCTGGCGCACGCGTTCGCGGGTCACGGCGAAATACTGTCCCACTTCCTCCAGGGTATGCTCGCTGCCGTCCATCAATCCGAACCGCATCTTGACGACCTTTTCTTCGCGCGGCGAGAGAGTCTTCAGCACCTCCGCGGTCTGCTCGCGCAAGTTCAGGTTGATGACGGCGTCCGAAGGTGAAATCTCCCGGCGATCCACGATGAAATCGCCCAGGTGCGATTCTTCCTCTTCGCCCACCGGCGTCTCCAGCGACACCGGCTCTTGCGCCACGCGCAACACCTTGCGAATCTTGGCGACCGGCATCTCCATGTGCCGCGCCAGTTCCTCGGTGGTGGGTTCGCGGCCCAGCTCCTGCTGGAGTTTGCGTTGGGCGCGCACCAGCTTGTTCAGGGTTTCGATCATGTGCACCGGAATGCGGATGGTGCGCGCCTGATCGGCGATGGCGCGCGTGATGGCCTGCCGCACCCACCAGGTGGCGTACGTCGAGAACTTGTAGCCGCGCCGGTAGTTGAACTTGTCCACCGCCTTCATCAAGCCGATGTTGCCTTCCTGGATCAAATCCAGGAATTGCAGGCCGCGATTCGTGTACCGCTTGGCGATGGAAACCACAAGACGCAGGTTGGCCTCGATGAGCTGCTTTTTCGCGGCTTCGGCTTCCTGCTCGCCGCGCTCGATGCGGTGCAGCGTGCGGCGCAATTCGGCGGCGGTGGCGCCGCACCTGGCTTCCAGTTGCTGGAGGCGGAGGGTGTGCTGGCGCAGTTGCTTGCGCAACTCGCGTGCGGAAGTGGCTCCCGGCTCCTCGAGACTGCGCTGGATACGGGCGATCTCGCGCTCCGGCGCTTTGAACTCCTCCACCGCCTTGCGCACCTTCTCCACCAACCGGCGTTCGACGAGCGGATCCAGTTGCAACGCCCGAATCTTCTGGGAGATCTGAATCGTCAGGCGCGCCAGCGACCAGCGCAGAGACCGATGCTGCTTGGGCTTGGTGCTGCGGGGCACGGCCGGCAGCCTTTGCCGCATCTGTTGCGCCTTGTGAAACAGACGGCGGATCTCCTCCACCGCCTGCAGAAACTCCTCGCGGTGCGACTCGAGCTTCTCCTCGTCCGCCAGATCCGGCAGCACCAGCACCTCGCGGATCGGCAAATCGCCCGCGGCCACGCGATCCGCGATCTCCAGGATCTCCTGCACCACCAGAGGCGAGCGCGATAGAGCTCGGCGCACCAGGTTCTGTCCCCGCTCGATGCGCCGCGCCAGCTCGATCTCGCCTTCTCGGGTCAGCAGGGGCACGGCGCCCATTTCGCGCAGGTAAACCCGCACCGGGTCGCTGATTTTTTCTCCGGAATCCGCGCTCAGATCCAGCTCGCCGAGTTCATCTTCCTCGCCGAGTTTCTCCAGCTTGGGCTCCTCGAGGATTTCGACGCCCGCGCCGTCCAACTGGGCCAGCAACTCATCCAGTTCCGGCCCGCTGGTGACGTCGTCGGGCAGCAGCTCGCTGACTTCGTCGTACAGCACGAACCCTTTCTCCCTCCCGAGTTCCATGAGCTGCTTCAAGCGCCCGTCCTTGTCATCGAGTCCCACGAGATCCCCTTCCCCGGCCAGAAGCAACCAATCGCCGACATTGTACAACGTCCGGCTGGCGCCCCGCTGTGCGCTTCATCGCTTGTCCAGTTGCGCCAGCGCTTCGGTCAAACGCAACGCCTCGGCGAGATCGCCGGCTCGCTCCGCTTGCCGGACCAAAGCTCGCAGCCGAGCCCGCTCGGCCTCGCGTTCCACGGATCGCAGAGCCTCCAGGCAGGCCCAGGCCTGCTCCAGCGTGTACTCCGGCTCATGGAGCTCATCGGTCAGAACCACCGAAGCCAGTAATTCGCGGTCGTTTTCTTGGAGGCGGGCCTCCAATTCACTATAACTAATCCGGCCCTGGGTTTCGGCGATCGCCAGCAAGGCCAGCAGGATCCTCCGCGTGGCCAGTTGATCCAGGCAGGCGAGCTCTCGCAGCCGAGGCAGAATCTCGCGCCGGATCTCCTCACTGGACAACAAGGAATTCAGCAGGATTTTCTCGGCCGGGCGGACCGGTTCCCGCGTGGGAGGCAATGGCTGCCGACGCTCAGCCGCCTTGCGAAAATGTTCCAGCACCAATCCCGCCTCGATCCCCAGATAGGCTGCCAGATCGCCGGCCACCGTCGCGCGCTCCAGCTTGTCCGGCACCCGTTGCACGGCGGGCAGTAAGAACCGCAGCGCCGCGAGACGGCCCTCCGTAGTGCGCAGATCCCATCGGGCGCGCGCGCGATCGGCCAACCAGTGGAAGTAACCGGGGGCGCGCTCGAGCCGCTCGGCATACGCCGTCACGCCGTGTCGCCGCACGTATTCGTCGGGGTCCAGGCCGCCGTCCAGCTCCAGGATTCTCACTCGTGCGTTCTCGTCCAGCAACACCTGAATCGAGCGTTCGGCGGCCCCCACGCCGGCGGCGTCCGGATCGAAATTCACCACCACGTTTTCCGAGTGGCGCCGCAGCGCGCGAACCTGCTGCGGCGTGAGCGCCGTGCCGCAGCTCGCCACCACGTGGCGGACGCCCGCCGACCACAGGCCGATCACATCCATGTAGCCTTCCACCAGCACCACGACGTCCTGCTTGCGAATGGCCTCCCTGGCGCGGTGCAGATTGTAAAGCACGTGGCTTTTGCGGTAAATGACCGTCTCGGGCGAGTTCAAGTACTTCGGCTCGTCACCCGCTTCCAGGGCCCGACCGGCGAAGGCGATGACCTTTCCGGATTCGTTGTGGATGGGAAACATCAAGCGCCCGCGGAAACGGTCCAGCAGGGCGCCGTCCGGACGCTTGAGCGCCAGCCCCGAGGCCTCGATTTGCTCGCTGCTGAAGCCTTCCTGTTCGAACAGGCGCACCAGCATCAGACCGGAGCGCTCCGCGTAGCCCAGTCCGAATTCCTCTGCCAGCGCCGGGCTCACGCCGCGGCGCTCCAGGTACCTGCGAACTTCCGCGGCGTTATCGTCGCGCAGGGCGCGCGCGAAGGCTGCGGCCGCCAGCTCGTGCATCCGATAGACGGCCGCGCGCAACCTGGTCTCGGCATCGGCGTATTCGCGTTTGGGCAACGGGATGCCATGCCGTTCGGCCAGTAGTTTCACAGCCTCCCAGAAGGTCAGCCGCTCGATTTCCATCACGAAGCGGATGACGTCGCCGCCCATCCCGCAGCCGAAGCACTTGAAGAACTGATGCGCGCCGTGCACGGAAAACGACGGCGTCTTCTCCGAGTGGAACGGACACAGCCCCATCCAGCGCTGGCTGCCGCCGCTGCGTTTCAGGCGCACGTACTGGCCGACAACCGAGACGATGTCCACCGAAGATTTCAGTTGTTCGATGAAGTCCACCGCGCTTGCTGTCTATTATGACGAGAACGAAAGCCTGCCGGGCGCCTGCGCCGATCAAGGGACACTCCGCGGCTCTGTCGCGGCCGTCTCGCTCCTGCGTCATCCTCGCAGAGGCCGCCCGTCATCGCCTACCGCCATCCTCACGCCGCCCTTCCGAGGGCGCCGCTCCAAAGGCGTGAGGGATCGCGCGTTGTCTCGCGCTCGGGTTCGCTACAATCCAGGGTATGCTGCGAGCGGTTTGGGGAACCGTGCTGGCGGCGGCCGTCGCCCTCTGCCAGCAGCCTTTTGACGTCCATGCGCTGCTGAAGTTGGAACGCATTTCCGACGCCCAGCTTTCTCCGGACGGGCGGATGGTAGCGTTCACGGTTCAATCTGTGGATCTGGAGAACAACCGGAGGCCTACCCATATCTACGTGGTGCCGCTATCGGGTGGTTCGCCGGTGCGCCTGACTCACGAAGGTAATCTCAACCAGCGCCCGCGCTGGTCGCGGGACTCGAAATCCATCGCCTTTGTCTCGGACCGCAGCGGCTCCGCGCAAGTCTGGGTGATGAACGCCGATGGGACGAATCCGCGGCAGATTACGCGGATGCCTACCGAAGCGAGCGGCGTGATCTTCACGCCCGACGGAAAGCATCTGTTGTTCACCTCGCAGGTGTATCCGGACTGCGGCGCCGACGAGGCTTGCAACCAGAAGAAACTGGATGCGGAGAAGAGCTCGAAGGTCAAGGCGCGCGTTTATACGTCGCTGTTGTATCGCCACTGGGACCACTGGCGCGACGCGCGACGCAGCCATCTGTTCGCCGTGTCGGTGGACGGCGGCAAGCCGGTGGATTTGACGCCGGGCGATCGCGACGTACCGCCTTTTTCCCTCGGCGGTCCGGATGACTATGCCGTCTCGCCCGACGGAAGCGAAGTTTGCTATGTGATGGTCTCCGACCCCGAGCCCGCCGTCAGCACCAATTCGGATCTCTACGTGGTTCCCATCACCGGCGGCGAGCCGGTCAAGATCACCAGCAACCCCGCAGCCGACAACTCCCCCGCCTATTCGCCCGATGGCAAGTATCTGGCTTTTCGCATGCAGGTGCGCCCGGGCTATGAGAGCGATCGCTGGCGATTGGCGGTGCTGGAACGCGCCACAGGCAAGCTGACGGTCCTGACGGAAAATCTGGATCGCTGGGTAACGGGCTTCACCTGGTCGCCGGATTCCACGCGGTTGTTTTACACCGTCGAGGATCGCGGCCGCCAACTGGTGCAAATGATCCCGGTTAGCGGCGGCGGGGCGCGCACGATCATCAGCGGTTCCGGTTGCGCCGGCGACGTTCAGTTCACGCCCGACGGCAAGACGATGATCTATCTCGGGCAGAGTGGAACTGAGCCGACGAAGATTTACCGCGTCTCCTCTGCGGGCGGATCTCCCGAGGCCTTGACGCGCCTCAACGACTTGTTCCTGAGCAACTACCGGCTCTCGCCCTTCGAAGAGTTCTGGGTCGAGGCGCCGGATCGCGTTCGCGTGCACAGCTTCTTGGTGAAGCCTCCGGCCTTCCGCGAAGACCGTAAGTATCCTGTGCTGTTTCTCATCCACGGCGGCCCGCAAGGCGCCTGGCAGGATAACTGGGGTTATCGCTGGAACCCCCAGGTGTTCGCCGGCGCGGGCTACGTCGTCGTGATGCCCAACCCCCGCGGCTCCACAGGGTTCGGCCAGAAGTTCATTGACGAGATCAATGCCGATTGGGGAGGCAAGGTTTACGACGACATCATGGCGGTGGTGGACTACGTCACCGCTTTGCCGTATGTAGACCCCGAGCGGATGGCGGCGGCGGGGGGATCCTACGGCGGCTACATGGTCAATTGGATCCTGGGCCATACGCAGCGTTTCCGCGCCTTGGTCTCACACGCCGGGGTGTTCGATCTACGCAGCATGTTCGGCGAAACCGAGGAACTCTGGTTTCCGATCTGGGAATTCCTGGGCGCGCCCTGGGAAAACCCCGAACTCTACGCCCGCCTCTCGCCCAGTTACTACGCGAAGGAGTTTCGCACACCCACGTTAGTGATTCACGGGGAGTTGGATTATCGCGTGCCTTACGGGCAGGGGCTGCAACTGTTCACCGCTTTGCAACTTCGGAAAGTGCCCTCGAAGCTGTTGCTGTTTCCGGACGAAGGACACTGGATCTTGAAGCCGCAGAACAGCCTGCTGTGGTATCGCACCTTCTTGGATTGGATCGGCGAGTGGGTCAACAAGCCCGCTACCGCTCCGGCCGCGCCGTCCGAGGCGCAGCCTGCGACGGCCAAGCCGTGAACCGCGTCTCTGGCTGATCCCTTATTGCGCCGCTTGAGACGGCCGGGTGGGGATCCGCCACAGGTAGATGCGGTGTCCGTTGACCTCCACCTCGCGCTCGGGAGGCCAATCGCCCATATCGTGGCTGTGAGAAACCACACGGGTCCCGGGCTTGAGCTCCTTGAGCAGCTTGGGGCGCAGCTTCAAGTTGACCCACGGCCATAGGTACAGCGTTACGACCGTCGCTTCGCGGATGTCGGCTTCGAACAGATCCTCGTTGCGAAACTTCACGCGTCCCAGCACCCCGGCCTTGCGGGCGTTCTCCCGCGATTCGGCGATCCGTTGTGGATCAATGTCAATGCCCACGCCGCGCGCACCGAACTCCTTGGCCGCGGCGATCACGATCCGTCCGTCGCCGCAGCCGAGATCGTAAACGATGTCCTTGCTGGTGACCTCCGCCAGCCGAAGCATCTCGCGGACCACTTCAGGCGGGGAGGGTTCGTAGCGCACGTCCGGCGGACGCCGCGGGGCCTTCTGGGCGAGCAGGGCCGGCGCGGCGCCCAGCCACAGAAGCATCTGTCGTCGTGTCGTCACGGCAGTCCTTTGCGACATGGCGTTGCCCTTGCCCTCTTAGGTTACCTGTTCGGCGAGGGCCAGGCGCGTCGGGGTCCGCACCGACGCACCGGGCGCCCGGTGAGCTACGCCAAGCGCGGAGCGTGCAATTTGGCGCTGCCAAAACAGCGTTCAGGAGAGCGCAGGCTCGAGTGCGGAGTGGACCTCGGCACGGTAGGCTGGCGTTCGGGCAACAGGACCGGGTGGTCTCGAAGCGCTCTGGGCTGCTAAGCTGGAAATTGCGGCGTCATCCGCTGTTTCCCGCTTACCTGTCGCTGATCGCGGTTTGCTTTTTCTGGGGAACCACTTACCTGGGCATCCGCATGGCGCTGGAATCGTTTCCGCCTCTGGCCCTGGTGAGCCTGCGGTTCGTTATCTCGGGCGGGCTGTTGCTGGCCGTGGCGCTGGCGGCCGGGGTCCCGATTCCGCGGGGACGACCTCTGGCGGTCTCGGCCCTGGCAGGGGTGCTGATCTTGGGAATCGGCAATTGCTGTCTGACGATTGCCGAGCTGTGGATTCCCAGCGGCCTGGCAGCGCTCATGATCACCGTCTCACCATTCTGGATGGTGGGGCTTGAATCGCTCATGCCGGGTGGGGAGCGGTTGCGTGCGCCGACGGTGCTGGGGATGCTCGTGGGACTGGCAGGTTCAGCGTTGCTGGTGGCTCCGGACCTGTCGGGATCGGCGACGGGAGGCAAGCTGCTCCAGGGGTTTCTGCTGCTCCAGCTCGGTTGCGTGTCCTGGAGCTTCGGCTCCATCTATCAGCGGCGCCACAGCGCGCCCGCACATCCTCTGGCGGCCAGCGCCTTACAACAGCTCGCCGCCGGCCTGGCGTTCGCCCCGCTCGCTTGGTTGATTCCGGAAGCTCCTATTCGGTGGAACTTCCGGGGTGCGGCTGCGATCGCCTACCTGGTGATCTTCGGTTCCATTGTGGGCTACAGCGCTTACATCTATGCCCTTCGGCGATTGCCTGTAGCGCTGGTTTCGATCCACTCCTATGTCAATCCGGTGGTCGCCGTAATCCTGGGTTGGCTGTTTTACCGGGAGCCGTTCAGCCTGCGGGAAGGCTTTGCGATGGCGATCATTTTCGCGGGCGTTGCGCTGGTGAAACTCTCCAGTCCTCGCGAGGGAGCCTCAATCCCGGTGGAAGACGCGCGCGCCCAACGCTCCGCCCAGCGCGGCCGTGAGCGAGAAGGTCAGGAAGCCTACCAGCAGCGAGAGCAAGAGGTCAGCCGGGTTTCGCAAGATCTCTAAGGCCCGCTGGATCATCTCTTCGGAAAAGCCGGCCTGCTCGCGCAGCGCGCGCTGCAAGGCGTCGCCCTGGCCCGACGCCAGCGCCAGCGTTACGGTCATCAACGCCATGCTGATCAGGAAGCCGAAGACTCCTGTCATCCAGCCCATGCGCATGCCGCCGCGCACCGACAGAGAGCGGCCCGTGCGACGATTGTACCAGTAGACGGAAACCGCTCCTCCGACCAGCATGCCCAGCAGGGGCAACCAGGGCGCCGCCGGGAAGGACCCGAGCAGCAACGCCAGAGCCGCCACCAGGAGTCCGATCCGGACCGCCGTGCGGTCGTGGAAGCCGATCTCCGGTTGTGACGTGTGCGTCAACACGGGCGCCGGTGGGGGGAGCGTCCGCGGTTCCGGCTCCACCGGCAGTGGTTCGTCGCGCACGGGGCGGCCGCACTTGTGACAGAAGCGGGCGTCCTCCACCAAGCGCGCGCCACAGGTGCAGAACTCCGGCATCAAACTCAGTTTGCCGCAAGGTTTGCCGAGGCGGCAAGCGCGGGCCTGTCGCCACGCCGGACGGCAGTGGATTCAAGCTCCGGCGTGGAGTGGTTCCGAACCGCGCGAACCGAACGCTCCGGTTCGGGTGGTTTCCGTTCCGCACGTACTATCATGGTTGAGTAGCGTCCGGCGTGCGTTGCAGTGCGGCAGTTCGTGGAGAGGCTCAGGCGGCTGTTCGATCGTCCGGATTTTCGCGCCCATCCCCTGCGGGCCTTGATGCGGCGCCTGGAGTGGCGGCGGCGCTGGTTGGTCCACCGCGATGCCTGGCGGCTGGTCACGCCGCTCGGCGATCGCCTCTGGATTCCTAAGAGCGGCTCCGGCGCGCTGATTTACTACCAGGGGTTCTCCGAACCGGAGACCGCGCGGTTCCTGCAACGCGTGTTGGGGCCGGGCATGATCTTCCTGGATGTGGGCGCACATTTCGGCGAATACACGCTGATGGCGGCGCGACTCACGGGATCCAGCGGGGCGGTGCACGCTTTCGAGCCGCAACCGAGCCTGTTCGCTTTGCTCGAAGCCAACGTGCGCGAGAACCGCGCGGCCAACGTAACCCTCAACCGCTGTGCGGTGGCTGACCGCGAAGGCGACGCTGTGTTCTGGGAGCGCACCGAACTTGCGTCCTCTTCCCTGGCTGGAACAGGCGCGCCGGACGGCAGCGTGGCGCGCGCTTACACAGTTCCGGTTTGCACATTGGACGGCTACTGCGCTCGGCACGCCATCCGACCGGACCTCGTCAAGGTGGACGTGGAAGGAGCCGAACGCGCCGTGCTTCTGGGATCCGCCGGCCTTTGCTCGCTGTCGCCCGAGCAGGCCCCCATCTGGCTCCTGGAGTACTCGCCCTCGGCCGGCGTTCGCGTCGGCGAGCCTGCCGCGCGAATCCTCGACACGCTGGCCGCATTCGGCTACCGGTGGTTCACGCTGACTGCGGACGGCATGCCTTCGGAGGCTGCGGGCCCGTTGCCGGAATCGGCAACCGTGAATTTGGTGGCCAGCAAGCGGAGATTGTTTTGACGTCTGCCCTGGAACAAAAGATTTCCGCGGCCGCGGGCGCAGCTCGCCGGTGGGGCTGGCGCAGTCTGCTGGCCATCGTGGACCAGGGCTTGATTTCAGGCGCCAATTTCGTGTTGGTGATCCTGTTTGCGCGCTGGCTCTCGCCGCCGGAATACGGCGCCGTCTCCGTAGCGCTGTCGGTCTTCTTGCTGGCGGCGAACCTCCATCATGCGCTGCTGCTGGAGCCGATGAGCGTGTTGGGGCCGCGGCATTTTCCGGATCGTCTTCCGTGTTACTTCCGCACCGTGCTGAGAATGCACTTGACGGCCATCGCCGCGTTGGCGCTGCTGGTGGCGGGCGCGGCCTGGCATCTGTCGCACTCCACGCCGCATCTGGGAAGGGCGTTGGTCGGGCTGGCGGTCAGCACGCCGGCGGTGTTGAGCTTCTGGTTGTTGCGTCGCATCTGCTATGTGGGCTGCGATCCCAGGACGGCCTTGCGGGGGAGCCTGGCCTTCCTGGTGTGCGCCCTCTCGGGAGCCTTTCTGGTGCGAGAGCGAGGCTGGGAAAGCCCCGCTGCCCTGTTCTTTGTGACGGCGGCTGCCGCCCTGGCTGCGGGAATGGCGTTGCGAGGGGTCATCGGCGCGCGGCAAGAGGGACGCCGGTCGTTGCCGGCGCCGTCGCTGCGCGAGGCTTTGCGAGCCCACTGGAGCTACGGTCGCTGGATGCTTGCAGTTTCGCTGACATACTGGCTCGCCAACTCCGCACTGCCCGTCTTGCTGGGCCTGAGCGCAGGGCTGACCGGCTCCGCCGAGCTGCGAGCGGTGGAGAATCTGGTCACGCCGATCTTGCAAGCGACCGGAGCGCTGAGTTTGCTCCTGCTGCCCTGGGTCTCCGGGCAGACGCAAGCTCTGGGGGCCGCGTATCTGCGGCGATTCCATCGCCACGGCATGCTGGCTGCCGTGATGCTGACAGGTGGTTATTTAGGGCCGGTGGTTTTGCTGCGCCGGCGCTTGATGGAGTGGCTCTATGGTCCGGGCTCGTACACTGCACTGGCCTCCTTGGTGCCGGTGGTGGCTCTGGCGACGATGGTGCGCGGAATCTCGGATCTCAGTCTTTCCACGGCCTTGAAAGGCGCCGCCCGGCCGGATGCCCATTTCTACGCCACGTTAGGATCCTCCGCGTTCGTGCTGTCGGGCGGATGGTGGCTGGTGCGGCGATTCGGCGTAACGGGGGCCGCCTTCACCATGCTGGCCAGCAACCTCATGCAAGCCGCTGTACTGGCCGTTTTCTACCTTCGGCTGACGCGCCGTCGGGGAACGTCTCATGCCGCCGACTGAACTGGACGTGATCGTTGCCCGTGCGCTGCTGCTAGGACTGATTCCGGTGGCGCTCGTCGGCCCGCCGCGCTGGGCCGTGACCGCGTGGCTGGTGATGGCCAACCTGGACGCCACCGGGTCCGGCCAGGCGACCCATGCGCAGGTGGGTTGGTTGAACGCGCTCAAAGCGGTGGCGTTGCCTGCCTGGCTGTTGTTCCGACTGCGCTCAGTTCCCGGGCAGGTCTACGTCAGCTTCGGCGGTCGCGTTTGGTTGTTGCTGGCCGGTTACGCTGCTGTGGCCGTCCTGTGGAGTGACTTCCCCCTGGCGGGCCTGAAACTGGCCGTCGGGATGGTCGCCATCCTGGCGGCTTTGGCATTGCTCGAGCGAGCGCGGAACGCGGGCGCACTCGACCGCACGGTGATGCTGACTTTCCTCGGGGCCACGCTCGCTCTGGGAATTTTGCAGACCGCCTTCTTCACCGACGGCTCTTTCGGTTTTGCAGGACGGGGCATGCCGCAGCGTCTGACCAGCTTCGTGGCGGCGCAACAGTACGCTGCGCTGCTGGCGGCGCTGGTGGCCTGGGCCCTGTGGACCGCCGACCTCAGCGCTCGGGGGCGGACGCTGCTGGTGTTGATGTTGCTGGCCGCGTTGGCGGCCAACGGCAGCCGCACATGGTCCGCAGGGGCGTTGGCGGCGGTGGCCATCCACGGACTGGCCTCGCGTCGGCTGCTGCCCGCTGTTCTCAGAGTGGCTGCGGCCGCGGCACTGCTGGCCGCAGTTCCGGCTGTGCGGCGCGAGTGGAGCGCGAAGCCGGAGCCCGAACCGGCCAACCGCTTGACGGCGACAGCGTCCGCGTTGCTGACCGGGCAAGATCGCGCCGACGGGATGGGCCTGGGGACCATGCGCTTCCGCCTGGCGATGTACCGTGGCGTGCTGCGTGAACTGCGCACGAGTCACCCCTGGCAATGGCTGTTCGGACACGGTACGGCCGCCGGCGGACAGGTGGCGTTGTCTCTCTTCCCCGCTGCTTACCGGCGTGAATCCCTGGACGCCAACCGCGTGATCCACAACGAATGGCTGCGGGTGGCCTACGAGTGGGGTCTTGTGGGGACCGTGCTCTGGCTGACGGTCGTAGGCTCTCTTGCCTCGTTGGCATGGCGGCGGCGTGGAGAACCCGCGGGAGGCGCTTTGCTCGCTTACTTGCCCGCGCTGCTGCTGGGACTCACACTGGAGAACGTAATAGACGGAGCCGGCAACGCGGTCACTGCGGGCCTATTGGTGCTGACGGCTTTGGCCCTTGAACCGCCGCCCGACGGACTGCCGCGCAGAGGTTTTTCGTGACCATCGTGATGGCGCACAACTGGTATCAGAGGCCCGGCGGTGAGGATCGGCTCTTCCGCGCGGAGTCGGAGTTGTTGGAGGCACGCGGCCATCGCGTCATCCGGTTCACCGAGGACAATGCGCGCATTCCGGAACTAGGACGTCTCAGGCTGGCGCGCAGCACGCTGTGGAACTTCGTCGCCGCGGCACGATTGGGAGCGCTGGTTGTGAAAGAGCGCGCCGCGGTGGTTCACTTCCACAACACGTTCCCGCTGTTGTCGGCTTCCGTGCTGCGGGCGGCCCGCCGGGCGGGCGCGGCGGTTGTGCAGACGCTGCACAACTTCCGCCTGATCTGTCCGAACGGATTGCTGTACCGCTCGGGTTCGCCTTGCGAGGATTGTTTGGGACGAGCTTTCCCGTGGCCCGGGCTGATCCACGCCTGCTACCGGAGCAGTCGCGCGGCCACGGCGTTGGTTGCCGGAGCGGTGTTCGCCCGCCGCTTTACCGGAACATGGCATGATGGAATTGACGCTTACGTTGTGCTCTCGGAGTTCGCGCGCGCGGTCTTCGAGCGGGCCGGCTTTCCCGAGGGCAAACTGAACGTTCTTCCCAACTTTGTGTACCCGGATCCCGGCCCTGGCGACGGAAAAGGCGGCTATGCGCTGTTTGTGGGGCGACTTTCGGAAGAGAAAGGCATCGCGCTGCTGGTGGAGGCCTGGAAGATGTTGAAAGCGGACGCCGTCCTGGAGGTCGCAGGCGATGGGCCGCTGGCGGGCCGCCTGCGCGGTGCGAGCCACGGCGCGACAATTCGCTGGAGGGGGCCTCTGCCCCATGCGGAGGCGCTCGCCAGGCTGCGGAGCGCAGCCTTGCTCATTGCGCCATCGCTTTGCTACGAGGGCAGCCCGCTGGCGGTGTTGGAATCGCTGGCGGCCGGGACCCCGGTGGTCGCTAGCCGCGTCGGCAGCCTCCCCGAGCTGATCGAGCCCGAACGCACCGGCTGGTTGGCGCCGCCCGGTGACGCAGCAGCGCTCGCGGCGGTCCTCGAGCGTGCCCTATCGGACGGCGCCCGGCTGGCCGCAATGCGCCCACACGTGCGGCGCCGATTCGAAGAGTGCTACACGGCTGAATCCCACTACCGCGCCCTGACACGTCTATACCAACAGGTGGCTCGTCATGGCTGAAGCCGCCGGGCGCATCCTTCTCATCGAGAACTGCGACTTCCGTGCCTTCCCGCCCGGAGGACAGTTGACGTTCGCTCGGCATCTGATTCGGGCCTTCGGCGATCGTCTGGCGCTGGTGGGCGCCTCCACGGACGGCGAGCCTGTGGGCCAATGGATCGAGCTGGAGTTCGAGCAGCACCGGATTCCGTTTCTTTCGGTTGGACGGCTCAGCATCCAGCCCGGGCGCCCGCTGATCCCTTCGCGCCTGCGGTTTTGGTTGCGACTGCAACGGCACCGGCAACGCATCCTGGCGCTGGGGGCTCGACACGCCATCGCATTGGCCCCGGAGACCATGATGGCCCTTGGAGATTGGGGCCTCGAGGTTTGCTACCACTTCTCGGGCGTAGACAATCCTCTGAGTGCGTCCCGCTACCGCTGGGCGCGTCCGCTAGCCCGCTGGTTCGACGCTCGTCACCTGACCAGCGCACGCAAGGCGGCGCTTCTGCTGGCGCACGCCGATCCGCGGGAAATTGACCAGCTCGCAGCGCGCAGCCGCGGCAGGCTGTCCCGAGAGCAACTTCACTGGTTCCCCACCTGCGTGGACACGGATCTGTTTCGTCCGCGGACGAAGAGCGAGGCGCGCCGCAGGCTTGGGCTGCCCGGAGCGGAGCTGATCCTGGTGTCGGCCGGCCGCATCAGCCGCATCAAAGGTTGGGACCTCGCTCTGGAGGCTTTCGCGCGCTTTCGCGAGAAACACGGGCGTGGGTTGCTCTGTTTCGTGGGCGATGGCGAAGACCGGCGCGCTCTGGAAGCTACCGCTCGGCGGCTGGGTGTGAAGCCCTTTGTCAAGGTCACCGGCTTTCAACCGCGCGAAGCGGTGGCCCTGTGGTGGAACGCGGCGGATCTGGCGTTGGTGGCTTCGCATCGTGAGGGTTGGTCCAACGCCATGCTGGAAGCCCTGGCTTCCGGCAAACCCGTGGTCTCGACCGAGGTGGGCGGCGCGCACGCGCTGGTGCGCGAGGGGTTGAACGGCTTCGTGGTTCGCAGCCGCGATCCTGAAGCGATGGTGCAGGCGATGGAAGCGGCTCTGGAATTGCCCTCCGCCGAGTCGGTTTCCCTCGAAATCGCCGAGCGTTACAGCCTCCGGCAAATGGCTTCCTCTTTCCGGGCGCTCTGGCCGCCCCTGGCCGAGACCACGCAGCCTGCCCGAGCGGCCGAGGCCGGCTGGATCCTCGGAGTGCGTGTCGAAAGCCTTGGTTCGGAGCAGGTCGTTCAAAGGTTGCTCGATTGGGCGCGGCAGGGGCAGTCGCGGTATGTGTGCCTGGCGACCGTCTACAGTCTGATGCTGGCGCAGGAATCGCCGGCATACCGGCAGGCTCTGGATGGCGCCGATCTTGTGGTCCCCGACGGCATGCCGCTGGTATGGGCGCTGCACCGGTTAGGCATTCGGGGAGCGACCCGGATTGCAGGACCCGATCTGGCGCCCCTGCTGATGGAAGCAGCCGAACGGGAGGGCGTCCCCGTGGGGTTTTACGGCGGCCGGCCCGAGGTCTTGGCCGCGCTCCTCGCACGGGTTCGGGCGCGCTTCCCCCGGCTCGAGGTCGCCTACGCCTGGTCGCCGCCGTTTCGTCCGCTGACGCCGGAGGAAGACGAACGTGTGGTTCGCGAGATACGCGGCTCGGGAGCCCGCATTCTGTTCGTCGGCTTGGGGACGCCGAAGCAGGATCTCTGGACGGCGGCGCACCGTGACTTGATTCCCGCCGTGATGTTGGGCGTCGGACAGGTTTTCGATTTGATGGCCGGCGTGCAGCGGCGCGCACCGCATTGGATGCGGGGTGTTGGTCTGGAGTGGCTGTTCCGGTTGCTCATGGAGCCGCGACGGCTGTGGCGGCGATATCTGCCGCACAACCCTCGTTTCCTGTGGTGGTTCATCCTCCAGTGGCTGGGTTTGGGATCCAGCCGGTTCCATAGGGTCGCGCCGGCAAGCAGGGCCGGGCGGCCTCGGAAGTGTCTTTGAGCAGGTTAACTCCGGGGTCCTCGGGATCCCGGCGGCGCCCGAGGCGCCCTGCCGCTGTCTGAAAGCATGCGCCAGACCGCCCCTCGCCTCGCCGAGCCCTCCGAGCGGCTTCTGACGGCGGGGCGTCACCGTTCGAGGGGAGGGTACGGCGTCCCCCGGCGTGGAGGCGGACGGCAAGCTGCGAGCTTCACTGCGAGGCGGCAGGGCCTGCTGCGGCCGACTGTGTGAAGGCGTGCGGATTGCGGCGGAACTCCCGGGGCGAGCACCCCTGCAGTTTTCGAAAGACCCGTGAAAAATAAGCGGGATCGCTGTACCCGCATTGTCGCGCCACCTCCGCGATGCTGGACACCGGATCCAGCAGCAGGCGCTTCGCCAGCTCCGTGCGTGATCGCATCAGGAAGCCTTCCAGGGTTTCGCCGGTCTGCTGCTTGAAGATGCGACTCAGGCGCCCCGCCGAGATGCCGAGGCTGGCGGCGATCGCCGGGATCGAGAAGGTGCGTGGCAGCGACCGATCGCGGAAATATTCCTGAACCAGTTGCTTGATCCGCTCGGCCACCTTCTGTTGTTTGCCCGCATAAAGGAGGCGAACTTGCTCGATCACGGCGTCCACCGCTCGTAGCCATGCCTCGTGGATATCCAGGACGGTTGCGCTGCCGTCCAGCTCGGTGACGCCGCGATGGTGCGCGGCTGCGAGAGCTTCTTGCGGGCAACCCAGACCACGTGCCGCAACAGAGAGGGAATCCAGCGCCGAGCACAGGAACAGCTTGCCGGTAGAGAGCATGGCTCGGGCGCCGTAGCGCTCGGTCACCAGGGCTGACAGTGAAGCCGCGCGTTGCCGGGCTTCTGCGAGTCGTACGCCCGCCAGCAACTGAGCGACTTCCTGGGCCAGAACGAACAGTTCCGTCAGTGGGGCGTCGCCTTTTCGGTACTCGGCGATGGTCTCGTTGGAGCGCAGCAGGGCGCCGCAGGCCTCATGGTAGGATTGTCTGAGGCCCTCCCAACCGGCACGGCGGCCGCCAATGCCGATGCGAGCGGGGAGTTCGCAGTGCTCGGTGAGGCAGAACAGAATTCGGTTCGCTAGATGATGGGCGTGGAGCCTGGAGGCCGCGTGCCCCGGCTTGCCGGCGTCGTGGAAGAACACGCATAGTCCCACGGGTCGCATCGAGCAAGCTGTCACGTTCTCCATTTCGCCGCAAAGGTCTTCCGCGGCTCGGAGCGCGGCCGCTACCTTCACGTCGAAGCGTCCCGGCTTCTCCGCATAGGCCTCCTGCCACTCTAGCTTGGCAACCAGGGACCGGTTCGGAGGACGATTGAAGCGGAGCACGCGGAGCAGGCGTGAAATCTCGTCCTTCTCGGGCTCTTCCTCGCCGCAAACCAGGTGTGCGAACTCCCGGCGCGCCAGGTCAATCTCCCGATCCCTGCGGCGCTGCTCCGCGACTACCTCGGCCAGCCGAAGCCACGAGCCTGCCAGCTAACCCGCAAAGGCTTGCACGATTTGGGTTGTGTTCCGAATGTCTTCTTCCGAGACCACCGGCACTTTCCAATAGGCTCGCTCGAGTTTCTTCAAGTCCACGTGACCTAATTGGGCGGCTATCGCGGCGATTCGCTGGAACTCCTGCCGTGTGGGCGGCTGACGAAGAACCTGCCCGGTGAACAAGGTGGCGATATGGCGCCCTTTGACCATCACCGGAACGGCGATGTCGGTCAGCCCAAAGCGACATTGGTAGACTTGCGGTTGACCGGTCTTGCGAACCAGTTCTTCGGCCGCCTTGTCCGAGATGGCGCACGAGTCGGCTTCCCGTCGCCCGTAGTCGTTGATGAGGTTACAGAAAGCAGGATGAGGGTTCCTGCGGTGCAGCCCCAGCAGGCGTGACCACGGTCCGGCCAGCGCCTCCGTGGTTCCCAGGTGCCTTGCCGTTGCCCTGTGGGATGGGCCCTGCTCGGACCAAACCAGGTCCAGATTCCGTATCGGGCACGACCTGTTGAACAGCAGCAGGAGCAGTTGGAAGAACTTCAGGTCCTGCTCGAAGTGCTTGACGAAGAGTTCCCTTTGCCCTGGCGGCAACAGATCAGCGCCCGGCGCGTGCGGCATGACCGGCCCTCCTTGCGCGTTGCAGATTATAGCAGCTAGAGCACGCCGTGCCCTCGCGACAACCTACCCGGTGGCGGCGGGCTGGTGCAGAGGTCGTCCGGCGGCTGCGCGTCGAGGCACAATCCGGGTTGTTGCAATCGGCCCAGTAACCCGGCGGGCGGCGACGGGCAGGCGCCTGTTGCGCCACCCGGAGCCTGGAGGTTCGCGCCGATGCTGCGCCCCTCGCGGCCGAACCCGGCTCGCTGGAGAACGCTTGTTTTCGTCCTGCCGGGGTGGCGATGTCAGGGGAGGCGCTCGGCCCGCGCAGCCCGCTCGGCGCCAGGAGCTTCAACGCCCCGGGGGTGGCGATTTTCGGATAAAAGATCCGTTACTTTCTGATGCTTAGCGTTCTTGTGCCCTCACGTCACCCCCGACCTGCTCAGTGGGGGAGACCGCAGCCAGGTAGGCAGGTTTCGGTAGAAAAATCGCAAAAATCCCTCTGGTTAGGCACGCCGTTTTCTGATAAACTTTAATCCGAGCTCGGCCCGTCGCTGTGTCCGACTCTCGTGGAACGGAGGATCCATGCCCAAGGAAAGCATTCACAAGAAATTGGAGAGAGTGCGCCCGCCGCGCGTGCACGTTACTTACGACGTGGAGGTGGGCGACGCCATTGAAATGAAGGAGTTGCCGTTTGTGCTGGGCGTCATGGCCGATTTCACCGGCCAGCCCGAACAGCCCCTGCCGCGTTTGAAAGATCGCCGCTTTGTCGAGGTGACTCCCGACAATTTCGACGCGGTCCTGGAGAGCATGAAACCCCATCTGTCCTTCTCGGTGGACAACAAGCTGAGCGACGATCCGGATGCGGGACAGCTCAAGGTGGACCTGCACTTCAAGAGTCTCGAGGATTTCGAGCCCGAGCAGGTAGCCCGGCAAGTGCGCCCCTTGCGCGAACTGCTGGAACTGCGCACCAAGCTGGCCGACCTGAGGGGCACTCTCCAGACCAATGAAAGGCTGGATGAGCTGTTAATGAAGGCGGTGACCAACACGGAAGAACTGGAGAAGCTACGGGCTGAGCTGGAGCAGGGAGGTAAGGAGAGCTAGCGATGAGCGATCCGCAGAAAGCTGCCATGCCGCAGGCTGCCGAGCCGCTGAAGGCGGAGCGAAGCCTGCTGGATCAAATCGTCGAAGAAGGGCGCTTCGGCGCCGACCCCGCCGCACAGGCCCGGGGGCGCGATCTGGTCGCCCAATTCGTCAAGCAGGTCCTGGAAGGGGAGATGACGGTCTCGCGCGACGCCGAGGCCATGATCAACGCCCGCATCGCCCAGATTGATCACTTGATTTCGATCCAATTGAACGAGATCCTGCATCACCCCAGTTTTCAGCGCCTGGAGGCTACCTGGCGGGGGCTGAAGTATCTGCTGGATCAGACTGAGACCAGCCCGATGTTGAAGATCCGCGTACTGAACTGCTCCAAACGCGAGCTGTTGCGCGACTTGCAACGGGCTCCGGAGTTCGACCAGAGCGCGATCTTCAAGAAAGTTTACGAAGAAGAGTTCGGCGTCTTCGGCGGCGAACCGTTCGGAGCCCTGATCGGAGATTACGAGTTCGGCAAACACCCCGAAGACATCGAGCTTCTGGAGAAGATGTCGCAGGTGGCGGCGGCGGCTCACGCTCCCTTCATCGCCGCGGCTGCGCCGGACTTGCTGAATCTGGACAGCTTCACCAACCTCGGCGCCCCACGCGACCTGGCCAAGATCTTCGAGTCCACGGAGTTCGCCAAGTGGAAGTCTTTCCGGCAAAGCGAAGACTCCCGCTACGTGGCCCTGTGCTTGCCGCACGTGTTGATGCGTCTGCCTTACGGCCGCGACACCAAGCCCGTGGACGCTTTCAACTACGAGGAGGGCGTGGACGGCACCGACCACTCCAAGTACCTGTGGGGCAATGCGGCCTACGCGCTGGGCGCCAAGCTGACCCAGGCCTTTGCCCTATACGGCTGGTGCGCGGCCATCCGCGGCGTGGAGGGCGGCGGCCTGGTCGAGGGCTTGCCGGTTCACAACTTCCGAACCGACGAGGGCGATGTGGCTCTGAAGTGTCCGACGGAGATCGCCATCAGCGACCGGCGCGAGAAGGAGCTGGCGGATCTGGGTTTTGTGCCGTTGGTGCACTGCAAGGGCACCGATTACGCGGCCTTTTTCAGCGTGCAATCCTGCAACAAGCCCAAGGTGTACGACAAGGAGGCGGCCACCGCCAACGCGCGCCTGTCGGCGCAGTTGCCTTATATCCTGGCGGTCTCGCGGTTCGCCCACTACTTGAAGTCCATGATGCGCGACAAGATCGGCAGCTTCATGTCGCGGGCCGACTGCGAGCGCTTCCTGAACCAGTGGATCATGAATTACGTCACCGAGGACGATCAGGCCAGCCCCGCCACCAAAGCGCAGTATCCGCTGCGTGAGGCGCGGGTGGAGGTCACAGAGGTCCCCGGCAAGCCGGGAGTGTATCGGGCGATCGCGTATCTTCGGCCGCACTTCCAGCTCGACGAACTGACGGTTTCCTTGCGGCTGGTGGCCGAACTTCCGCAATCCGCTCGCAAGTAGGGTTTCTCGGTGAGCGGACGACTCCGACTCACCGACAGCCGGGACAGCGTTCCCGCGCGTATTGCTCAAGTGAGGAGAGAACGAGCCTATGGCGGTTGATTATTTCCTGAAGATTGATGGGATCGAGGGGGAAAGTCAAGACTCCAAGCACAAAGGCGAGATCGAGATCGAGTCCTTCTCGTTTGGCGAGGTGCAAACCGGCACCGCAGCTCACGGCGGCGGTATGGGCGCCGGTAAGGTCCAGATGCAGGACTTCAACTTCGTGATGAAGGTGAACAAGGCTAGCCCCAAGCTCTTCTTAGCTTGCGCCCGAGGCGATCATATTAAAAACGCGGTATTGACGTGCCGCAAGGCGGGCAAGGACCAGCAGGAGTACCTCAAGGTCACCTTCTCCGATATCCTGGTTTCCAGCTTCCAGACCAGCGGCACCTCCAGCGGCGATATGCTGCCCATGGACCAGATCTCGTTGAACTTCACCAAGATCGAGTTCGAGTACCGAGAGCAGAAGCCTGACGGGACCCTGGGCGGGGCCATCAAAGCTCACTACGATCTCAAGCAGGTTAAGGGCGGCTAGCGCCACGCGGCTGAGCGCGGGCAGGTGGGAGCGCGAGCGGGTGTATTGTCCGCCAACCACCTCCGGCGCACCGCAAAGGCCTGTGACGATGACGGCTAAAGAGTTGTTCCAGGCCGGCAAACTCAGCGAAGCGGTGCGCGCGCTGACGGCAGAGGTCCGCGACAACCCGACCGACGCCCAGCGGCGCACCTTCCTGTTTGAACTGCTGTGTTTCGCCGGTGAGTTTGACCGCGCCGAGAAGCAGCTCGAGGTGCTCGCCCGCGAGTCGCCGGCTGCCGAGGCGGGCGCCCTGCTGTATCGCGGCGCCATTTACGCGGAGAAGACGCGCCAGGAGATCTTCGCCAGGCGGGATTTCCCCACCACCGTGGAGGCCAAGCCGGTGGCCGGCAAGCTGAATGGCAGGCCCTTTCAGTCTTTGTCCGACGCCGACCCGCGCATCGGAGCGCGGTTGGAAGTTCTCGTCGCCGGCGGCTATCTTTGGGTGCCTCTGGCTCACATCGGCGCTGTCCAAATCGCGCCTCCTCGCCGACTGCGAGACCTGCTCTGGTTGCCGGCCATGGTTCGGACCAGCTCCGCCCTCAAAGGCCGGGAGCTCGGTGAAGTGTTGCTGCCGGTTCTTTCGCCGTTCTCCTGGCAGCATGCCGACGAGAATGTGCGCCTGGGCCGGCTCACCGTATGGGAAGAGGACGAGCAAGGCAACGAGATCCCCTTCGGCCAGAAGATGCTCCTGGTGGATGGGGAGGAATTCCCGTTGCTAGAGGTACGCTCTCTGGAAATCGCCGAGGCCTGAGAGGCGATTTCGCCGTGGTCCGCCACGCCAACCAGCGGCGGGAGGATCCCAGCCATGATTGCACCTGAAGAGCTTCTGAATCCCATCCCCGGACCGAATCCTGGCGGGGAGAACTTACGTTACGCAGCCATCTACGACCAGATCAAAGAGGCCCGACGTGAGGAAGAGGCCGTCACCGAGGGTGAGTGGCAGACCCCCGGCAAGAAAGCCAACTGGCCTCTGGTCATCAAGTTGACCACCAACGCCCTGGCCACCAAGAGTAAGGACTTACAACTGGCGGCCTGGTTACTCGAAGCTTCGCTGCGCACGGAGGGATTCGCAGCGTTGAAGCCGGGCCTGGATCTGCTTCGCGGCCTGGTGGAGAATTTCTGGGAGGGGCTGTATCCCGAGCTCGAGGATGGCGATGCCGAGTTCCGCGCCACTCCGCTGGAGTGGGTCGGCAGCCAGCTGGATGGCGCCGTCAAGGGCGTCCCTCTCACGCGCAAGGGATTCGATTGGTTTCAGTACAAGCAATCACGTTCGGTGCCCACCGAGGAGGAAGCCTCCTCCAGCGATGCCCGCCGCGAGCAACGCGAGGCCGCCATCGCCGAGGGTAAGGTGACGCCGGAGGCCTTCGATGCGGCTTTCGAGGTTACCCCCACCAGCTTTTATCAGAAGGCTTTCGACGAACTGGAGGGCGCTCGCGAAGCTTTGGATCTGCTGAATCAGGTTTGCGAAGAGAAGTTCGGTCCCGTCGCGCCCAGCTTCGGCGGCCTGCGCACCACCCTGGAAGAAGTGCAGCAGACCGTGCGGATTCTCTTGCAGCGGAAACTGGACCAGGAGGCGCCACCTTCTGAGCCCGAACCGGAGGTTGAAGCTGCTGAGGAGTCCGCGTGGGTCGCCGAGGAACCCGCAGTTGCGGTGCGTCCGGAGCGCGCCCCCAAAGCCAAAGCGCTGGCGCCCGAGCCGGAAAGCCGAGAGGACGCCTTTCAGCGCGTGATCGCTGCGGCGCGTTTCCTGCGGCGTGAGGATCCTTACAGCCCGGTCCCTTACCTGCTGCTGCGCGCCCTGCGCTGGGGTGAGTTGCGGGCCGCGGGCGCTAGTCCGGACTATTCCGTCCTGGAGGCCCCTGCCACGGAGACGCGACAGCAACTCAGGCGTCTGATGGCCGACGGCTACTGGCAGGAGGCGCTGGAAGCAGCCGAGGAGGCCATGGGGCAGCCGTGCGGCAGAGCGTGGCTGGACTTGCAGCGCTACGCCGTGCGCTCCATGACCGAGTTGGGCTACGAAGCCGCCGCCGCCGCGGTGCGCGCCGAACTGCGAACGATGTTGGGTGAGTATCCGGATTGGCCTACCTGGACGCTGAGCGACGATACGCCGGCGGCGAATGCAGAAACGCAAAACTGGCTGAGAGAGGAGGTGCAGGCGAAGCAGGAAACTCAGGAAAGCGAAGCGGCGGTTGAAACCTTGCCGGCCCCGCAGTGGCAGGAAGAGCCTCCGGAGGAAGGCTCGCCGCAGGCGCCTGACGCTTATGAGCTGGCGATGGAGGCCCTGCGCGCGGGACGCCGCAAGGACGCCATCGAGATTCTGGCTCGCGAGAGCGCCCAGGAGCGCTCCGGTCGAGCGCGTTTTCAACGCCGCATTCAACTGGCTGAGATCTGTATGGCGGCCGGTTACGAGTCGGTCGCCTGGCCGATTCTCGAAGAGCTGGCTCAGGAAATCGAGCAGCGCAAGCTGGAAGAGTGGGAAGCGCCCGAGGTGGTGGCGCATCCCTTGACGCTGCTGTTTCGCTGTCTGTCGAAGCTGAACCGCGACAGCGAAGAAAAACAGAAGATCTATGCCCGCATCTGCCGCCTGGATCCGATGCAGGCGCTGGCGTGCATCAGGTGAGTCATGCGAGTGGCGCGGGACGTGAGCTGGAACAAGCGGGGGCTGTTGGTTCGAGGGTGAGCGATGCCGCGTGGGGATGCGGAAGGACCGGTCACTCTGTCGGTGCTGGATCGGCTGATTGACCTGGAGCCCAAGAATCAGTCGGAGGCGTCGCTCAGCCGCGCTCAGTCTCTGCGCCGCTTGAAGGCGGCGCTCAAGCGCGATTTGGAGTGGCTGCTCAACACCCGGCGCACGATTCAGGAGGCCTCCGCGCGCGAGCTGGAGCGGTCGCTCTATCACTACGGCTTGCCGGACTTCACGGGCTTGAGCTTGCGTTCCACCCGCGACCAGCAGAAAATCACCAAGATGCTGGAAGCCACCGTCGCCATGTTCGAGCCGCGCCTGGCGAACGTGCGGGTGACCATGGAGCCGCTTCCGGAGAACGCTCGTCGCCTTCGCTTCCTGATCGAAGGCTTGCTGCGTATTGATCCGGCGCCCGAGCGGGTGAGCTTCGACACGGTGCTGGAGCTCTCCAACGGGCAGTATCAGGTTTTGGGAGAGCCCGGTGCGTGACGACCTGTTAGCTTACTATACGCGCGAGCTGACCTATCTGCGCCAGTTGGGCGCGGAGTTCGCCGAGAAGTACCCGAAGATCGCCTCGCGCCTGGTGCTGGAGCCGGATCGCTGCGAGGACCCGCACGTGGAGCGGCTCATCGAGGCCTTTGCGTTTCTGGCGGCGCGCATCCACCTGAAAATTGACGATGAGTTCCCGGAAATCACCGAGGCCCTGCTCAGCAACCTGTATCCGCACTATATCCGGCCCATCCCTTCCATGTCGGTGGTCGAGTTTCAGGTGGACCCCGAGCAGGGCAAGCTGACCACAGGCTTGAAGATTCCCCGCGACAGCATGCTGTACTCGCGGCCCGTGGAAGGCTTTCCCTGCAAGTTTCGGACTTGCTACGACACCACGTTGTGGCCGCTGCGGGTGACGGCGGCTCAATGGACGACTCCGGATCGCCTGCATCCGCCGCTGAGATCTTCGGCCGCCGCGGCCTTGCGCCTCGAGTTGCGTTGTTTGCCGGACGTCAGCCTGGAGAAGCTGGAGCTGTCGGCCCTGCGTTTCTACCTGAACGGGGAAAGCGCAGTGGTGTTTGCTCTGTACGAACTGCTGCTGAACAACACCATCGAGATTCTGCTGCGCGATCCCGCGCCCAACAGCCGCGTGAGGCCGGTTTCGCTGCGTCCGAACGCCTTGCGGCCAGTAGGATTCGAGCCAGAGGAAGGAGTTTTGCCCTATCCGCGCCGCTCGTTCCTGGGTTACCGGTTGCTCCAGGAGTACTTCGCTTTTCCCGAGAAATTCCTGTTCGTGGAATTGAGCGGCCTGGAGGCTCTGGCCGCGGCGCACTTCCAGGAGGCGGTCGAGATTCTCTTGCTGATCGGGCCCTTCGAGCGTGCCGAGCGCCAGCAGGTGTTGGAGCTTGGGGTCTCCGAGAAGACGTTCCGTTTGGCCGCCACGCCGGTGATCAACCTGTTCCCCCAAACCGCTGAGCCGATTCTGCTGGATCAGACGCGTCACGAGTACCCTGTGATTCCGGACGTGCGGCGTCGCAACGCCACCGAGATCTTCTCGGTGGACGAAGTGATCAGCTCTTCGCCGCAGTCGCCGGAGGTGATTCGCTTCGAGCCGTTTTATTCGTTTCGGCATGGCGCCCAGCGCCAGAAACGGCAGACCTTTTGGGTGACGACGCGGCGGCTCTCCGAGCGGCTGGGCGACGAAGGCACGGACGTCTACCTCACGCTGGTGGATCTCTCGGGTCGGCCTGCGCGGCCTTCGGTGGACACCATCACGGTTCGCTGCACCTGCACGAACCGCAATCTGCCCTCTCGTTTGCCCTTCGGCAGCGAAGCGGGGGATTTCGAGTTGGAGGGCGTCTCGGCCATCCAGAAGATCGTTTGCCTGCACAAACCTTCGGCCACCATCCGCCCGCCCGTGGGCCGGGGCGCTTTCTGGCGTTTGATTTCGCATCTTTCGTTGAATTACCTGTCGCTGGTCGAAGAAGGACGCGAAGCGCTTCAGGAGATCTTGCGGCTTTACAATTTCGCCGATTCCGCCTATCTGGAAAAGCAGATCGCGGGCATCACGGGATTGCGCAGCGAGAAGCATTTTGCGCGCGTGCGTTCGGATTACGGCATTAGTTTCGCGCGAGGCCTGCGGGTCTATCTGACGCTGGATGAAGAGAAGTTCGAGGGAGGCGGTGTCTACTTATTCGCCAGCGTTCTGGAAAGTTTCCTGGCGCTGTATGTCACCATGAATAGCTTTATTCAGTTAGTGGTTTCTACCGAGCAGCGAAAGGAGGTCCTGCGGACATGGCCGCCGAGAGCCGGCCGGCAGATTTTGCTGTAGAGGCCGGCCCTGCCGTCCCGCGCCTTCCGGCGCGGCGCCAGCCGGAACTGGAGGCGGCCCTGGATGCCGAACCGTACCGCTTCGACTTCTTTCAGGCGGTGCGCCTGCTGGAGAGGTTGGCACCCGAACGCAAGCCGGTAGGCCGATTCGTCCGCCCGCAAGAGGAAGTGGCGCGTTTCGCCGTGCATGCCTCCTTGAGTTTTCCTGCCAGCCAGATCCAGGCCCTTGAGCGCCGTCCGGACGCTCCGGCGCGGATGGAAGTGAACTTCATGGGCCTGACGGGGCCTTGCGGCGTCTTGCCGCAGCCCTACACCGAACTCGTCATCAACCGCGTGCGCGAGCGAGACACGGCGCTGCGCGATTTCCTGGATCTGTTCAACCACCGCATGATCTCCCTTTTCTATCAGGCGTGGGAGAAATATCGTTTTACAGTAGCCTACGAGCGCGGCGAGCGGGATCGCTTCTCCGTGCTGTTGCTGCACCTGATCGGTCTGGGGACGGCGAAGCTTCAGAACCGCCAGGCGGTCCGCGACGACGCCTTGCTCTTTTATGCCGGCCTGCTGGCGCAGCATCCCCATTCGGCCATCGGCCTGGAGCAGATTCTGGAAGACTTCTTTGAGGTTCCGGTGAGAATTGAACAGTTCGCGGGAGGCTGGTACCGTTTGGAGCCGACGGTGCAGAGCTGGCTCCTGGAAAGCGACCGGGAAAACGAGCAACTGGCGGTGGGCACGGTGCTGGGAGACGAAGTCTGGGAGCCGCAGGCCCGCGTACGCATTCGGCTTGGTCCGCTGACCCTGGACCAATATCTGGAGTTTCTGCCCACCGGTTCGGCTTTTGAGCCGCTCCGTGCATTGGTGCGATTTTTCGCCGGCGATGAGCTGGATTTCGAGGTTCAACTTATACTCAAACGGGAAGAGGTGCCCTTCTGCGAGCTGGGCGCGGAAACCAAGCAAGCGCCGCGGCTCGGTTGGGTAAGTTGGACGAAATGGTCCCCCATGACAAGGGACCCGGAGGAAACGATACTGAGGTTGTAAGCCGAGAATCGGGAGAGAACAGTCAAGCGTCCGATGCCCTGAGGCGAGCGATCGGCGCCGCACCTCAGCGAAGGCAGACCGACGTGTTCGCCGGGCTAATTTCGGAGGAAGCCCGACTGCGCCTCCCGTCCGGCGCTAGAAGGAGCCGCCCATGCCCATCAACTTGAAGTCGCTGATTGACAAGCTCAACGAGGATACGCGTAACGCCCTGGAGGCTGCTGCGGGCCTTTGTCTGTCGCGCACGCATTACGAGGTTGAGATCGAACATTTCCTCATGAGGCTTCTGGAAGTGACCGACGGAGACTTCGCCCGCATTGCGCGTCAGTACGGCGTAGACACCTCGCAGTTAGCCAAGGAACTCACCCGCAGTCTGGACAAGATGAAACGCGGCAACGCTCGAGGTCCGGCCCTGAGTCACTGGCTGATCCGGATGCTGACGGAGGCCTGGACTATCGGCTCGATTGATTACAACGCCAACCAGATTCGCACCGGCTTCACGATTCTGGCGCTGCGCACCAATGAGGACCTCGTGCGCCTGATGAATGAGGTGAGCCGGGAGTTCCAGAAGATCCAGGCGGAGGATTTGCGCAAGAACTTCAGCTCGATCGTGGCCGGCTCCCGCGAAGACATCGTCACGGCGCCGCGGGAGGTCGCTCCGGCGGCGCCCGGCGCGCGCCCCGGAGCGGGCAAGACCGCCTTCCTCGATCAGTTCACTCTTGATCTGACGGCGCGGGCGCGGGCGGGCCAGATTGACCCGGTGCTGGGCCGCGATTTTGAGATCCGGCAGATCATTGACATTCTGATGCGCCGCCGCCAGAACAACCCCATCCTCACAGGTGAGGCCGGCGTGGGCAAGACGGCCGTGGTCGAGGGTTTCGCACTCCGCGTGGCGCAGGGCGACGTGCCGGCACCTCTGCGCAACGTCAGCGTGCGGGCTCTGGATCTGGCCTTGCTGCAAGCGGGCGCGGGCATCAAGGGCGAATTCGAGAATCGGTTGAAAGGCCTCATCGAGGAGGTGAAGGCCTCTCCTACGCCCATCATCCTCTTCATTGACGAAGCGCACACTCTGATCGGCGCCGGCGGGCAAGCAGGCATGAGCGACGCCGCCAACCTGCTCAAGCCTGCTCTGGCGCGCGGCGAGCTGCGCACCATCGCAGCCACCACCTGGAGCGAGTACAAGAAGTACTTCGAAAAGGACGCCGCTCTGGCCAGGCGCTTTCAGGTGGTTAAAGTAGACGAACCCACCGAGCAGCAGTGCATGGTGATGCTGCGCGGCATCGTGGGAGTGCTGGAGAAGCATCACGGCGTGCGGATTCTGGATGAAGCGGTCCAGGCCGCAGTGCGTCTCTCACACCGCTATCTGGCCGGCCGTCAGCTTCCCGACAAAGCCGTCAGCGTGCTGGACACGGCCTGTGCGCGTCTGGCCCTGGGACAGGCCGCCACGCCGCCGCCCATCGAAGACGCGCGCCGGAGGCTGGACGACCTGCTGATTCAGAAGCGTGTTCTGGAGCGCGAGGCGGCCGTTGGAGTGGATCACGCCGAGCGGCTTCAGCAGATCGAGCGTGAGATTCCCGAGGTCGAAGCCAGACTCCAGGCCCTCACCGAGCGTTGGGAAAAAGAGCGGGCGCTGGTCGAGCAGATTCGCGCCCTGCGGCAGAAGCTCGAGGGTTTGCCGGCTGCCATCGCCGGCGCGTCGGCGGTGCAGGCCGCTGCCGGCGGCGACGGCCAACCGGCGCCCAATCCGGCTCCCGAAGAGACGGCCGTCGCGGAGGCCCCGGCGGGACCCGAGGAGTTGCGCGCCCGATTAGCGCGCCTCAATGAGGAATTGGCTGCGCTTCAGGGTGACCAGCCGCTGATGCAGGTTTGCGTGGACGCGCAGATCGTCAGCGAGGTCATCTCCGGCTGGACCGGCATTCCGGTAGGTAAGATGGTCAAGGACGAGCTCCAGACCTTGCTCTCGCTGGAAAAAGTGCTCTCCGAGCGGATCATCGGTCAGGACCACGCTTTGAAAGCCATCAGTGAGCGCATCGTCAGCTCGCGCGCCTCCATGGACGATCCGAACAAGCCGGTGGGCGTCTTCCTGTTGGTGGGACCCAGCGGCGTGGGCAAGACCGAGACCGCGCTGGTGCTGTCGGACCTGCTGTACGGCGGCGAGCGCAACCTGATCACCATCAACATGTCGGAGTTCCAGGAAGCGCACACGGTGTCCACCCTGAAGGGTTCGCCGCCGGGCTACGTGGGTTACGGGGAGGGCGGCGTGCTGACGGAGGCAGTGCGCCGGCGGCCCTACTCGGTGGTGCTATTAGACGAGGTCGAGAAGGCGCATCCCGACGTGCTCGAGCTGTTCTATCAGGTCTTCGACAAGGGGCAGATGGAGGACGGCGAAGGGCGCGAAATTGACTTCAAGAACACGATCATCATGCTCACTACCAACGCCTGCACGGACGCCATGATGAAGCTCTGCGCCGATCCGGAAACCACGCCCAGCCCGGAAGCGCTGGTGCGCGCCATCAAGCCGGAACTGAACAAGATTTTCAAGCCCGCTTTCTTGGGGCGTCTGGTGATTATTCCTTATTATCCGCTGCGCGATGAGTCTTTGAAACGCATCATCGTGCTGAAGCTGGAGAAGATTCGACGGCGCATTCGGGAGAATCACAAGATCGAGTTCAGCTACGATGACGCCCTGGTCGAGGAAGTGGCCCGGCGCTGCACGGAGGTGGAAAGCGGGGCGCGCAACGTGGATAACATTCTGACCAACACGCTGCTGCCGGATATTTCCCGGCAGTTGTTGGCCCGCATGGCGGAGGGCGAGAAACTGAGCCGCATCCAGGCCGGCGTGGGGGCGGACGGATCTTTCACGTACGCTTTCGCCTGAGCGGCTCAGGCCGCCGTGGCCGTTCCAGAGTAACGAGGGGAGGCAACCAGGATGAGCTCGGGTTTCCTGCAACAGTACCGCCTGATGCGGCTGAATACGCCGCTGGGGCCCGACAAGCTGCTGATCCGATCCTTCACCGGGTTCGAGGCCATCTCCGAACTGTTCAGCTACCAGCTCGAGCTGCTGTCGGAGGACGCCGAGATTGACTTCAGCGCCATTATCGGGCAGAACGTCACCTTTGCCGTCACGCTGCCGGACATCGAGAACTTCCGTTACTTCAACGGGTTCGTCAGCCGCTTCGCGCAGTTACCCGGCATCGGCCGGCTGGCGCGCTACCAGGCGGAAGTGGTGCCGGCGCTCTGGTTCCTCACCCGCACCACGGACTGTCGTATTTACCAGAACATGACCGTCCCGGAGATCATCCAGGACGTGCTCCAACGCTACAGCATCAAAGATGTCGAGCTGAAGTTACAGGGCAGTTATCGCAAGTGGGAATACTGCGTGCAATATCGCGAGACGGCCTATAACTTCATCCAGCGGCTTATGGAGCAAGAGGGCATTTACTATTTTTTCAAACACGAAGACGGGAAGCATACGCTGGTTTTGGGTGACTCCCCGAGCGCGCATCCTCCCTGTCCGCATCAGGAAACCGCCCGTTACGAGCCCACTGCGGGGCCCGGTTTCGCCTTTCCGGAAGACTACGTCAAGAGCTGGCGCTTCCAGCAGGAGGTGCGCTCCGGGCGCTGTACAGCTACCGACTTCAACTTCGAGACGCCCACTACCAGCTTGCTGACCAGCCTGGAAAGCAAAATCCGGCAAGGCGGCAACGCAGGACTGGAGCTCTACGACTACCCGGGCGAATATCTCAAGCGCGACGAGGGGGAACGGGAGGTGCGCCTGCGGATGGAGCGCGAGGAGGCGGCCCACGTCCAGGTGCAGGGAACCAGCACCTGTCGGGCCTTCACGCCAGGCTACCGCTTCGACCTGGAGGGTTACGATCGCAAGGATCAGAACCAGAGCTATTTAATCACTTCGGTGACGCATACCGCGGTGGAGGGCGCCTATTATTCGGGTGTGGGGGGCGACGAGGAGGCTTCCTACGAGAACAGCTTTACGGCCATACCTCATTCGGTTCCTTTTCGTCCCCCTCGCAATACGCCCAAGCCTGTGGTCTATGGCAGTCAGACCGCCATCGTGGTGGGACCGAAAGGCGAGGAGATTTACACCGACAAGTACGGACGGGTGAAGGTTCAATTCCATTGGGATCGCCTAGGCAAGAACGACGAAAAGAGCTCCTGCTGGATTCGCGTTTCGCAGCCCTGGGCGGGCAAGAATTGGGGCGGCATCTGGATCCCGCGCATCGGACAGGAAGTTATCGTGGACTTTCTGGAGGGCGACCCCGACCGGCCCATCATCACCGGGCGAGTGTATAACGCGGTGCAGATGCCGCCCTACGAGCTGCCCGCCAATCAGACGCAGAGCGGCTTCAAGTCGCGCAGCTCGAAGCAGGGCACGACGCAGAACTACAATGAGATCCGCTTCGAGGACAAGAAGGGCGCCGAAGAAATCGTGATCCATGCGGAGCGTAACCTTTCGACCACCGTGGAGAACGACGAAACGCGGACGGTGGGCGGCAACCGTACGACGACGATCAAGAAAGACGAAAAGCTCACCATCACGGACGGCGACCGCACCGAGATCATCGAGAAAGGCAACGACAGTTTGGAAATCCGGCAGGGCGATCGGCAGGTCGTACTTCAGCAGGGCAGCGACACGCTCACTGTCCAGACGGGGAACATCACCATCGAAGCGCCTGCCGGGAAGCACGGTACGACGGCTCTCAACATCGAGATTACCGGCACGGCTTCCGTCAAGCTGCTGAGCGGCGGCAGTTCGATCCAGATGACGCCCGGTTCGATTGACATCAACAGCCCCTTGATCAACATCAAGGGTGGGCTGGTGAAGATCAACTGCTGAGGGGGACCATGCAGCCGGCTGCGCGAGTGGGAGACATGCACACCTGCCCGATGTCCACCCCGGGCACTCCGCCGGTTCCGCACGTCGGCGGACCGATCCTGCCGCCCTGCGCACCCCCGGTGCTCGTCGGAGGCCCGCCTCAAGCGCGTGTCTCCGACATGGCGACCTGTGTCGGTCCTCCCGATGTGATCGCTCAGGGGGCTGCGACGGTCCTGGTGCAGGGCTTGCCTGCCGCTCGCCAGGGGGACGCCACGGCGCACGGCGGCATCATCACCGTAGGCCTGCCCTCGGTGCTGATCGGCGGACCAGCGTTCACCGCGCGGGCTATCCGGAGAGTGTTCCGACTGCGCTGGGGTTGGCCGCCCTGGGAATGGCGCATGACCTACGGGGACGCCATTGAGATCCGTCCGGACCCGGACGACCCCACCTATCAGAGCCGCACGCTGGCGGCGCTGATTCGCCTGGACACGACCGGGAACATGCACCGCGCCTTCGATGCCATCGAGGCCAGCGGTCACAGAGTGACGATCGAGAACTACCGGCCACCCGCGGGGGAAAGCCCTTACAACGCCTCCTGCACGGCGCACGACATCAACGGCGCCCTCACGCCGGGTACCGGGTCTGACTCAACGGTCAACTGGAACCCCGATGTTCACGGCTTCGGCCCCCCGGGCACGACGCCGGATTGGCAGCAGCCGGGCTCGGATGTCATCCTCGGTCACGAGCTCATCCACGCCACGCACAACGCCACAGGGGAGAACGGAAACAACTGGCAAAGCGGTGTTGGGGTCAACGAGGAGCGCAATACGGTCGGCCTGCCGGCCCAGACGTATAACCGGCCGGGCCACCCTTACCACGGCACTGCGCTGCCCGACACCACCGGGCAGCCTTACACCGAGAACGGGCTCCGGCAGGAATACCGCGACCGTGGGATCAGCTCTCCGGTCACAGGCAGCCCGCCGCCGGATCGGCCCGCCTATTACACCAATCCGAATCCGCGCTTTTGAAGATGCGATATGCGAAGTGCGGTGACCGGCGCTTTCCTGTTGAGCTTCATCGCGTGTGCGCCGGCCCTCAAGGAGGTCAACAGCAAAATGGCGGCTCCAGCGAATTTGGCTGCTACGTTTCAGCTCACCGAGCAGGCATTGGAAATCCGCTACGCGATCACGAATGCCGGCCGCGAACCGCTGTTCGTCATCAACGTTGCGGTTCGAGTCACTCCACAGGGAACGACGGTCGAGGTGGGCAGTCCGCGCATCGAACTCACCCGGGACGGGCAACTGTGGCTGTTGAGCCGGTTGCCGCCCTTTGATCGGCGAATCAGTTACGCTGCGCCTCCGGCCGCCTACGCGACGCGCCTTGCTCCGGGGCAGAGCGAGCGAATCAGCATCGCGCTGCCGTTGCCGTTGGTTCCGCAGAATCTGCCTCCGCCGCAACGCGAGGAAGACGTGCGCGAGATCCTGGTCCAGCGCGTGACTTTCGTTTTGGGAGTCGTGCCCGTCTCTGCTGTTCCCGAGGCGGAGGAGCAGGAGATCGCGGGCGTGAAACTCTGGAGGCTGCCGGTGTTCGAGGCCCAGCCGCATCAAGTGGAACTGAAGGCCGAAGCGACGCTGCCGGGCGTGCGAGTTCTGGGGCCCCGATAGCACGGTGAAAGCCGTTCAAGCAGCGCCGTGCCAGAGCGGGCCAAAGCTCAGTACACTGAGATCCGGAGCTGATGCGCGGAGGCGCAAGCGGCCATGCGACTGCTAATCTTTTCCGACATCCACGGCGATGAAGCCGCCCTCTCGCGCCTGATGGAGATCGAAGCGGACTTTTACTTTTCGGCGGGCGACCTGACAAGTTGGGGGCGCGGTCTGGAGCGTCTGGGCGAAATCCTGCGCCGTCGCGGAGATCGCGTGTGGCTGCTGCCAGGCAACCACGAATCTGCGGACCAGATCGCGGCGTTCGCGGCGCGCTACGGGTTCAATGATTTCCACGAGCGCAGCATCGAGCTGAACGGTTATCACATCGCGGGCTTCGGCTATTCGAGTCCCACGCCGTTCAATACTCCCGGCGAATACAGCGAAACGGAGATCGCCCGGCGTCTGGAAAAGTTCGCGACGTTGCGGCCCCTGGTGCTCATCTGCCACTGCCCGCCGCACAAGACGGCGCTGGATCGAGTCCGATTCGGCATTCATGCCGGCAGCCGCTCGATCCGCGAGTTCATCGAGCGCTGCGGACCGGAATATTTCTTCTCCGGTCACATTCACGAGGCCGAGGGCGCCGTCGAGCGGCTGGGCGCCACGCGGGCCATCAGCGTCGGCAAGCGAGGTTATCTTCTGGAGCTGCCGCCTCGCCCGGTCAAGAGCCCGAGTGTGGAGACCGAGTAACTTCAGCGACAGTAAGGTTGTAGGTACAATAACAGTAGAGCCGTTCTTATGACCATCGAAGAACTCGAGCGAGAGTACGGAGCGCTCCGCCAGCAGGCTGAAGCTGTGCGGGGCTATCTTTGACGTTCCTGCCAAGAGAGCGCAACTCGCCAAAATCGAAGAACAAATTGCAGCGCCGGATTTCTGGAACCAGGGCGAGCGGAGCCAGCGTCTGTTGCGCGAACGCAAGCGCCTGGAGGAGGCTCTGGCTGCCGAGAAGGAGCTTGTGCGGCTGACCTCGGATGTGGAAACCCTGCTGGAATTGGGACGCGAAGGCGAAGACGTGGGCGCCGACCTGCGGCAGGAGATGGACCGGCTGGCAGCGCGCCTGGCGGAGCTGGAAACGCAGATGCTCCTTTCAGGCGAGAATGACTTCCGCAGCGCTATCGTCACCATCCATCCCGGCGCCGGCGGCACCGAGAGCCAGGATTGGGCCGAGATGCTGCTACGCATGTACCTGCGCTGGGCCGAACGCAAGGGTTTCGAGACCGTGATTACAGACCGGCTGGACGGCGAGGCGGCGGGCATCAAATCGGTCACCTTTGAGATCAACGGCGAGTACGCCTACGGGCTGATGCAGTCCGAGGTCGGCGTGCACCGTCTGGTGCGCATCTCGCCTTTCGACGCCAACGCCCGGCGGCACACCTCCTTCGCTTCGGTCTTCGTCTACCCGCAAGTGGATGACGAGATCAAGATCGAGATCCGGCCCGAAGATCTCCGCATCGACACCTTCCGCGCCAGCGGCCGCGGCGGGCAGCACGTCAATCGCACGGACTCGGCGGTGCGCATCGTCCATCTTCCCACCGGCATCGTGGTCCAGTGCCAGAACGAGCGGTCGCAGCACAAGAACCGCGATATGGCGATGCGACAGCTTCGCGCGCGCCTCTACGAGCTGGAGTTGGAGAAGCGCCGCGAAGAAGAGCGCCGCCTGGAGGCCACCAAGGCGGACATTGACTTCGGCAGCCAGATTCGCAGTTACGTGCTGGCGCCTTATCGCATGGTCAAAGACCTCCGCACGCGGCTGACCGTAGGCGATGTGGATCGCGTGTTGGACGGAGACCTGGATCCGTTCATGAGGGCCTACCTGGTCTGGCGCAAGACCGGTAAGCTGGCAGGCGACGGTCAACAGGACGTGCCCGAGTAATCAATCGCATGCTGAACCGAGAGAGCATCGAGCGCGCGGCCGCTCTGCTGCGCGCCGGGCGCCTGGTGGCCTTTCCCACGGAAACCGTCTACGGTCTAGGCGCTAACGCCCTGGACCCGGCAGCCGTGAAGCGGATTTTCGAGCTGAAGGGACGGCCCTCGACCAGCCCGCTAATCGTCCACGTAGCTTCGATCGAGATGGCGCGTGAGTTGGCGCGCCAGTGGTCGGAGGCGGCCGAGAAACTGGCGACGCATTTCTGGCCCGGGCCGCTGACGCTGGTCGTGCCGCGCGCCCCTGCGATTCCGGACGTCGTGACCGCGGGTCTGGACACCGTCGGCCTGCGGATGCCCGCGCACCCCACGGCGCTGGAGTTGATCCGCGCGGCGGGCGTGCCGGTCGCGGCGCCGAGCGCCAACCGCTTCAGCCGTCTTTCGCCCACGACCGCGGAGCACGTCCGTGAGGCCTTCGGTGACGCAGTGGACTGCATTCTCGACGGCGGACCCACCGAAGTGGGCATCGAATCCACCGTGCTCTCGTTAGCGGGAACGCCCAGGCTGCTGCGCCCGGGCATGATCCTGCGTGAGCAGATCGAGGAACTCATCGGGCCGGTCGAGCCTGTGGGTCGGATTGAAGATCAGGCCCCCCATCCTTCTCCCGGCTTGCATCACCGCCATTACAGTCCCGCGACGCGCTTGCTGATTGTGGAGAATGGCTCGCTGCCGTCGGGCCGCGGCGCGTACCTGTGGATCGAGCGGCCCGCGGCGGCCGCCCGCAGCGTGCAGATGCCGGCGCAGGCGCGCCAGTATGCGGCCCGCCTCTACGAAACGCTGCACGCGCTGGACCGCGAGGGCTGGGATTGGATCGCCATCGAGAAGCCGCCCGAAACCCCGGAGTGGCTGCCGATTCTCGATCGGCTGCGCCGGGCTGCGGGGTGAGCCGCACCGCGGCCCGGCATACCGGCCCGCCCGAATGAAGACCGCCCGACCGGCGACATGGGACCGCCCGACGTGCTCGCCGGGGCGCTCGCCGACGCCGATCTCGCGCCGGCTCGGGAGGCGGTTGATTGGGGCCGACACAAATCAAACAATTCTAAAAAGAATTGTTTTCACAACGGCTTCCTCCTCGAGCGGTTTCGTGATGTTCGCGGACGCGGAGCGGCGGCTGTCGTTCGGGGTTCGCCCCTACCCCAGGTAAAACAGGCTCAAGCGCGGCAGCCCGGCGTTTTCCAGCAGACGCCGCTCCAAAAACTGCTTTTCCAGCATCGCCAGTTGCTCCGCCGTCATCTTGGAGCGGTAAGGTCGCAGTTGGAAATCCAGCTCGCGGCGTGCGGCCAGCAGCTCTTCCTCGCTCTGGCGGGTGCGCGCCACGGCGATCATGCGATCCTCCAGAGCGGTGAGGCGCCGTTCGAGCTCTTCCAGGTTTTCGGCGTGCGTCTCCACTTCCGCGGCCAGACGTCGAAGGGTGGCGGCGATCTCTTGAAGCGCCGGGTCATCATGGCGGCCGACGGCTTCGGCGTTGGACTCCAGATAATGGCGCAATTCCTCCAGAGAGAAGGGCGGCGGCGCCGCACGCGCCGCGGAGGGCGAGCTTCGGCCGGCCATCGCTTCGGCTTCCTGCATCACGGCTTGGGCGCAGTAAGCCAGCGAATTGATCATCTGAGTTCGCTGACGGCGGCTGCGCCACTTCTGGAAAGCCGCGTCAATGCCGCGCAGCACGGCCTCCAGCGGGATGCCGGAGTTCTTCCAGGTTTCAATCAGGGCCCAATCGAGCGGCGATAACAGAAACAGGCCCGTGCCGCGCGCGCGCTGAAAATGCTCCTCGATTTCCGTGAAGTAGTTGAAGTAATTGAAGGCCCACTCGTGGGATTCTTCTTCTGACGGCGGCTGGGGGAAGTTCTCGCTCACGGCCGCTGCTGACGCTCCCAGATCAACCGGAGACCTTCCAGCGTCAAATTCTCATCCACCTGTTTGAGGTAACGTGACCCGCGCACGATGAGATGGGCCTGGCCTCCTGTGGCCACCGTGCGCGTCTCGGGGCCGAGTTCGGCGAAGAGGCGCTCCAGAATGCCGTCAATCATCGCCAGCGCGCCGTAGTACAGGCCCGCTTGCATACTGGCCACGGTGTTGGTGCCGATCAATCGCTTGGGCTCGCGAAACTCGACGAGCGGCAGTCTGGCGGTCTTGGCGAACAGGCTTTCCACCGTGATTCCGATGCCCGCGCAGATCAGCCCGCCCAGGTACTCGGCGCGAGCCGAGATGGCGTCGAAGGTGATCGCGGTGCCCAGATCCACGACCACGCAGGGCCCGCCGTATTTGTGGTAGGCGGCGACGCTGTTGACGACGCGATCCGCGCCCACTTCGCGCGGATTTTCGTAGCAGATCTTCAGGCCGGTGTCGGTCTCGGCGGTTACGAAAAGGGCTTCTGTGTTGAAGTAATCCTGCGCCATCTGCGCCAGCGCCGGATCCAGGGGCGGCACCACGCTGGCGATGATGATGCCGTCCACAGCGGCCAGGTCCAACGAGGACAGCGCGAAGAGGTTGCGCACCAAGATGCCCCACTCGTCGGCGGTCTGCTCATGGACGGTGCTCAAGCGCCAGCGCCCGATGAGACGGGGGCCGTCAAAGGCTCCGATGGTTACGTTCGTGTTGCCCACGTCCAAAGCCAGAAGCATCGCGTTCTACTCCACGGGACGAACGCCGCCGGCCAGGACCAGGCGCCGCGCGCCGTCATCGCGGCGCAGCCAGAGGAAGCCGGTTGGGTCCAGGCCGTCGGTCACACCTTCGAGCGCCCCCTCGCCGATCTCGACGCGCACGCGCCGACCGCGAGCGAAGCTGGAAGCGCGCTCGAACATTCGGAGCACGGGTTCCCGTCCTCCCTCGACGAGCATGCGTGTGAAGCTGGCGGTGGCACGCGCCAGCTCGATCAACAGATCTTCGCGCGAATGGCGGCGTCCGGCGACCAGAAACAGCGACGTCGCGCTGTTCGCCAGCTCATCAGGGAAACTTGTGTGATTCACATTGACGCCGATGCCTGCCAGGAACGCGTTGCCCGCAGTTTCGACCAGGATGCCGGCACACTTCTTGCCTTCCAGCAGGACATCGTTGGGCCAGCGGAGATCAGCCGCCAACCCGGTCGCACGGGCAATGGCTTCGGCAGTCGCCAGGCCCAGTGCGAGTGTGAGCACCGGAGCGTCCTCGGGTTTCAGCGCCGGACGCAAGACGAAGGTCACGTAAAGGCCCGCCTCGCGTTCGGAATACCAACGGCGTCCGAAGCGTCCCTGACCCGCGGTTTGTTCTTCCGCCACCACGATGTCGCCGCTGCCCTGAGCCGCCAGGCGCGCGGCTTCCGTCATGGTGGATCCGGTGACCGCAAACCAGGCGATCTGCCGGCCCGGCAAGGCGGCGCGCACGCGGTCCAGATCCAGCGGCACCTCAGGGTTCCTCCAGGCGGAAGTTGATGTCCACGGCGCGCGCCGAATGGGTAATGGCGCCCGAGGAGACAAAGTCGGCGCCCGTCTCCGCGTAGGCGCGCACGTTTTCCAACGTCACGCCGCCGGAGATCTCAACCTGTGCGCGTCCGGCGATGAAGCGGACTTCCTCAGCCGCTTGCTCGGGAGTGAAGTTATCGAGCAGAAGTCGCGCCACGCCGCAGGCCAGCGCTTCCTCGATCTGTTCGCGAGTCCGCACCTCGATCTCGATGGGACGAGCCAGGCGGCGCACCCGCTCGATGGCTTGCCGCACGCCTCCGGCCACCACGATGTGATTATTCTTGATCAGCACGCCGTCATAGAGGCCCATGCGGTGATTGGTTATGCCGCCCGCGGCAGCAGCCATCTTTTCCAGCCGCCGCAAGCCCGGTGTGGTCTTGCGCGTGTCCAGAACACGGCAACCCGTGCCGGCGACCGCTTCGGCGAACTGGCGCGCCAGGGTCGCCACGCCGCTGAGCCTCTGAAGGAAGTTCAGGGCCACCCGTTCGCATTCCAGCAAAGTACGCGCCAGCCCGCTCACGCGAGCCAACGACTGGCCGGGTAAAGCGAGATCGCCGCTGGCGACTTCCAGGGTCACCTCGTCCACACCGCCGCGCTGGCGATAGATCAAGGGCAGCAACTCGACCCCTGCCACGACCAGGCGCTGGCGAGCGATGAAACGCCCGGAAGCGCGGCGCTCCAGAGGAACGCAGGCTTCCGAGGTGATGTCGCCGGGGCCGATGTCTTCGGCCAGGGCCCGGCGTACGGCCTCGATGATTTCGGGATGTTCGACGTCGAACTTCATCCCTGGCTAAGCGCCGCCAAAACCTCCCGGTTCTTGGCGAGCTGGGCTTGGTAGTCGGAAAGCTTCTCGCGCAGCGAAGCCACCACGTGATCGGGAGCGCGATTCAGGAATTCCTGGTTGGCGAGCTGGCGCTCGGAGTTTGCGATCAGCGTTTCCAGCCGCTCGATTTCTCTGGCCAAACGCCGGCGTTGCGCTTCGCTTTCCGCTTGCGGGACGCGCAGCAGGAGATCGAAATCCGGAGTCGAGCGCAGCGCGGCGCTGGGCGCCGAAGGGGATGTTCCGGCCCGCACTTCCAGTTGCACGCCGGCCAGGCGTTCGATCACTTCGCGGTGGGTTTGAGCCAGGTCAGCCGCCGGACCGCTCGAGAACAACACAGCCTCCACGGTCTTCTTGGGATCGAGCTGGAGCGTGGTGCGCAAGTTCCGCGCGGCTGTGATGATCTGCTGGAGCTGCTCCATCTGACGCTCGGCTTCGGGGTCGTCGGCGGAAGCATCATAGCTCGGGTAACGGGTGAGTGCGATCGAAACGGGCCGCTCCGGCTGCTCGGCCGCCAGACGCTGCCAGAGCTCTTCGGTGAGGAAGGGCATGGCGGGATGCAGCAGGCGCAAGCCCGCCTCGAAAACCGTGAGAATGTTGCGCCAGTCGGCATTCAAGCCCGAGTTTTCGCGGAAGCGCAGCTTCTTGATCTCGACGTACCAATCGCAGAACTCGTGCCAGAAGAACTGCCACAAAAGCTGGGCGACCTCGTGATAGCGGTAGCGCTCGATGGCGCGATTGGCCGCTTCCGCGGTGCGATTCAAACGACTGAACATCCAGCGGTCTTCCAGACGGATCTTTTCGCCGGGTCCGGGAGCCTCCGGTACTCGAGCCCCAGCGTCGGGCGGAATCCAGGGCTTGACGCCCGAGCGCTCCATGTTCAGGAACAGAAACCGAGCTGCGTTCCAGATCTTGTTGGCGAAGGCGCGCGCGCTCAGCATGCGCTCTTCGGTGAGCACGATGTCGGTCCCCGGAGCGGCGCCCAGCAACAGGGACATGCGGACGGCATCGGTGCCGTACTTTTCGGTGACCTCCAGCGGGTCAATCACGTTGCCGCGGGTCTTCGACATCTTCTGGCGCTCGGCGTCGCGCACCAGACCGTGGATGTAGACTTCGCGGAACGGCACGTCGCCCACGCACTCCAGACCCATCATGATCATGCGAGCGACCCAGAAGAAGAGAATGTCGAAGCCGGTGATCAGCAGCGAGGTCGGGTAAAAGGTGCGCAGATCTTCGGTGTCATCGGGCCAGCCCAGCGTCGAGAACGGCCAGAGCGCCGAGCTGAACCAGGTGTCCAGCACGTCGGGATCCTGCTGGAGCCGCGACGAGCCGCACTTCGCGCAGGCCGGGGGCGTCTGGCGCGCGACGTTCGTCTGACCGCAATCCTCGCAGTAGTAAGCCGGGATGCGGTGTCCCCACCAGAGCTGGCGTGAGATGCACCAGTCGCGGATGTTGTACATCCATTCGTAATAGGTTTTGGTCCAGTTCTCGGGGATGAAGCGGATGCGGCCTTCCTCGACGGCGCGAATCGCCGGTTCGGCCAGCGGCTTGGTCTTCACGAACCACTGGATCGAGACCAGCGGCTCGATGGGCGTCTTGCAACGCTGGCATTTGCCGAGACTGAGCGCGTACGGCTCGATCTTCTCGATCAAGCCCAGTTGATCCAGATCGGCGACCACGCGGCGACGGGCTTCGAAACGATCCAGACCGGCGTAGCGACCGGCCTCCGACGTCATATGGCCCGTGCCGTCAATGACCTGGACTTTGGGTAGGTTATGGCGACGACCGGCTTCGAAGTCGTTGGGGTCGTGCGCGGGCGTGACCTTGACGACGCCGGTGGCGAATTCCGGATCCGCCAGCTCGTCGAGAATGATCGGAATCTCGCGGTCCATCAAGGGCAGCAGCGCCTTGCGTCCGTGCAGGTCGCGATAGCGCTCATCGCGCGGATTGACGGCCACCGCGGTGTCGCCGAGCATGGTCTCCGGACGTGTGGTCGCCACGACCAGGAAACGATCGGTCCCGATGACGGGGTAGCGGATGTGCCAGAGATTGCCGGGCGTTTCGTCGTGGACCACTTCCAGATCGGAGAGCGCGGTCTGGCAGCGCGGGCACCAGTTCACCATGTACTCGCCGCGATAGATAAGGCCTTTTTCGTAGAGGCGAACGAAGGCTTCGCGCACGGCGCGCGAGAGTCCGGGGTCCAGAGTGAAACGCTCGCGGCTCCAATCGCAACTGGCGCCCAGCCGGATCATCTGGCGCTTGATGGTGTCGCCGTAGCGCTCCTTCCAGGCCCACACGCGCTGCTCGAAAGCTTCGCGTCCGAGGGTACGGCGATCCAGGCCCTCTTCGGCCAGAGCGCGCTCGACCAGCATCTGGGTGGCGATGCCGGCGTGATCGGTACCCGGCAGCCACAATGTATTGGCCCCGCGCATGCGCTGCCAGCGGATGGTGACATCGATCTCGGTGTGTTCGAGCATGTGCCCGATGTGCAGTGAGCCGGTGACGTTGGGGGGCGGAATCACCAACGAGAAGACGGGTCCGGGCGCGTTCACCGAAGCGCGAAAAATCCCGGTTTCGACCCACCATTGAGCCCAACGCGGCTCGAAGCGCTGGGGCTCGTAGATCTTCGCCAACGACATAAGGGGAGACTTTTCACTATAGCATGAGGGATTTCAAAGGCCGCTGCGGGTGATTCCTCCATCGAGGCAAACGACCGGGGATTGGATCTCCGCGTAGAACGCAGCCGTTAGCCCGGCGCGTCAGTCTCCACAGAGGAACGATCTCAGCTCCGCTCTCACGGCATCGCGTGCCCTGCGAGCCAACTCGAAAAGTTCCGCTTCCTGCCCTGGCGCCAGCTCCGGGAACTCGCCAGGATATCGAATCTCAACCCCGAAGGGCGTCAGCGCTTCGGCCGGTTCCAGGGAGGCCGCCAGCTCCGGGGCCACCTGCGCGACCAGATCCAGCAACTGCCCGAGGTCGTGCGTCTTAGGAAACTCCACCTGATGACGGACCAGGAGGGCCTTCACATACTTCTAACCACCTGCTGGCAGTGGAAGGCAATCGCTTCACGCACAGGCGCCGGGTCGCGCAGCAACCGTTCCGCTGCGGCGAAATCCACCTCGGCCTTGGCGATCCATTGTCCAACCAATGCCCGCAAGACTTGCTCAGGCGGCCTCATAGGAACTTGTTGAAAAATTCGGTTGGGCTGTGACGTTGAAACATTCCCGCGCGTCTTTGTTTGTGTTATGCGCGGAAACGATGACCCCC
>FWPU01000902.1_pt1 | contig 93438 bp, 88 predicted proteins | sample 2228361 | NCBI WGS metagenome assembly FWPU01 (sample SAMEA103939777, study PRJEB20133) | metagenome
CCCTGGCTGACGTCATCCGCCAACATCGTCTGCAGCATCTGCGCATCTTGCTTCGAACGGTGATCGTGGAAGCCCGCCAATCTCAGCCGGAAGGCATCTTTAACGGCTGGTAGTTGGCATAGGGGCAAAATTTCTGCGCGGAATATATGACTATTGAAAAGCTCTGTGAGCGGATCATTCCGCCAGCGAGTTCACCAGCTGTCTATTACTCACAAGTAGGGCAAATTGGAAATTTGCCCAATCATTGGCCTCATCCCGCAAGTCGGGGACTTGCGCCACAACCACTTCCCATGCAGATGACCCGGTCAAACGGAGAAAATCTCGGCTTGGCCTGTTCGGACGGCAGTTCAGCTGCCGTCCGAACGCCTGAAGCAAGCCGAGCAGGTTGTTCCGCCAGCGAGGCGCGAGCTTACCAACAGTTGCACAAAAACCGGCTTGGCTGTACAATGGAAGAGTAATTCCCACCCCAATTCTTTCTGGAGGAACAGTATGAGCACTCAACCTACCGCACCGGAAATCACCAGTGATGACCGTCTCTGGGCGGCCCTGGGCTACCCGATCTGGATCATCGCTCTGATCGTCCTGCTCATGGAGGACAAGAAGCAGCGCCCGTTCATCAAGTTCCATGCCGTGCAGGCTCTGGCCTTGAACGTCGCCATTTTTGTTCTTGGCCTGATTCTCACCATAATTACCATGGGATTCGGCAGCGCTTGCTGGGGCCTGGCCTGGCTGATTACCATCTGGCCGGCCATTGAAGCCTACAACGGCAAGTGGTTGAACATTCCGGTCATCACCAATTTCATCAAGAAGCAGAACTGGGCCTAGGTCGTTGCCCCGCCGCACAGGCAGCCTGTTCGCCTCCCACGCCGGGAACAACTTTCTGAAAGCAAATTGTTTCCAGAGACCTCTCGTATCAGAGGTCTCTGGCTAAATGATTGACGCGGAGAGATTGCCTTGAAAATCATCGTATGCATCAAAACGACTCCTGCACCCGAGACGGTGCGCGTGGAGAATGGCCAAATCGTCTGGGATACCAACTCGCTGATCATCAATCCCTGGGACGAATACGCCCTAGAGGGAGCGCTGGCGTTTGTCGAATGGAAGCAAATTGCCGAACCGGAGATGTTTTCGATCGTGGCAATCAGTATCGGCGACGCCAGTGCAGAAATCGCCCTGCGCCACGCCCTGGCAATGGGAGTACAGGAAGCCATCCGCATCGCAGGTCCCCCACCTGAGGAATTGGACACACGCGCCACCGCCCACATCCTGGCCGCCGCAGTTCGCAAAATCCATGCCATAGAACCCGTTGCCCTGGTTCTCTTCGGACGCCAGAGCATAGACAGCGACAGTGGCCTGACCGCCGCGCAAACGGCGCGCCTTCTAGGCTGGCCATCCATTAGCAACCTTTCCACCATCAAGAGCGCTTTGCAGAAAGTACGCCTGGCCCGCACCATGGAGGAAGGCCGTCAAATCCTGAACACGCGCTTCCCGATCGTCTGTAGCGTGGCAAAAGACATTGGCACGCCACGTTATCCGTCATTCTTTGCCAAGCGCCGCGCCGAGCGGACTCCCATCCCGGTCTGGACGCTGGATGACCTGGCGATCACGCCGCCTCCGCCGCTGGTCCGGTGGGGCGAGGCCAGCCTGCCTCCCGAACGGGAAACAGCCTGCGAATGGATAAACGGCACGCCAGAAGAAATTGCCGCGCGCATTCTGGATATTCTGGAATCGGAGGGCTTGCTGTGAACATCCTGGTATACGTGGATCACTTTCGCGGCAATCCGATTCCTGCCTCCTGGGAGGTGATCGGCCTGGCAAAACAATTAGGGTACGTCGCGGCGGCCATCATTGGCTACCAAACCGAATCCCTGACGCAAGCCGCCTTCGAGTACGGCGCCGACGAAGCGCTCGTCGTGGACGACAAAACCGTAGACGAGTATCGCGCCGAACCCTATGCCGGCGCCTTTAGCAAAATAGCACGCAAAGGCGCACTCGGCGAAGGGAAAGCTGCTCGTTTCGACCTCCTCCTGCTCCCCAATACCACGCGCGGCCGTGAGATAGGCGCTCTCAGCGCCATTGATCTGAAGGCCGGCGCCATGGTAGACGCCATCGCCCTGACCATCGAGGGCGAAAAGACCATTGTCACGCGGCCGGTATATAGCAATAAAATCCTGGTCAAGGAAATCTGCCCCAGCCGTCCGGCCATCGTCACCGTGCGGCCGCGCGCATTCCCGCGCCCGAAACCCCAGCCGGGACGCCAGGGGCCGATTCGCCCCATCCGCCCGGCAATGAAAAAGAGCGAGATTCCGACCTCAGCCGATGGGTATGCTCTGGAACGGATGCCCGATTTGAGCAGCGCAGCCCTGATCGTCGCTGGCGGCTACGGCATGGGAAACAACGCCGAGCGCATCAAAGCAGGCGTTTCGGAAAAGATCATCGGCCGCGAAGGCTTTTACCTGCTCTACGATCTCGCCGACGTCTTGGGCTGTGCGGTGGGAGCCTCGCGCAAAGCGGTGGAGGCCGGTTTTGCCGTGTATGCTATCCAGATCGGTCAAACCGGCCGGGTGGTATCGCCGCAAGTTTACCTGGCATTCGGCATCTCCGGCGCTATCCAGCACCTGGCCGGCATGAAAACCAGCCAGACGATCATCGCCATCAATCACGATCCCAATGCACCGATTTTCAAGGTTGCGCGTTACGGCGTCGTTGGCGACCTGCACAAAATCCTGCCAGTCCTCTATCAGCAAGCCAAACAACGCACAGGTCGTCAGATCGAGGAGCGATCCGCCCTCTCACTGGCCGAAATGGCCGCTAACGCCGAGCGCACAATTCGCTCGCGGCGGTTCAGTTACGATACGATTGACATTGAAGAGGACAGGGGAGAAGAGGACACCCCCTAGAACGTAGCAAACCCAGGACATCAGCGGCGTTCCCCCATAATTTCGGGCAAACCCGACCTGGAGCAGCCGGACACAAGGGTTGCGAAAAGGTAGTCCCGACCACCAGATAGACTAGGCCAGAAGTCCTATCCAATCGGAACGATCATACGACCAAGCCGTTCCCTCCTATCGCGTTCCCCTGATCCACTTCCTCTACTTCCACTGCCGTCGCTCCTCCAGCGCAACGATTCTCGCCGTTTTCAGCGCCGCTCACGACCCCGATTTCTGAAACATCTCTCATGTCCTTCATGGTCACTTTCGAATTCCTGTCAGCACCGCGTCAATCAAAGTCTCTCCAATCCAACAAAAGCGTAGAGGCAAGGTATCCCGAGTCTAGAATGTAAAGTATAATGAAATTGCAAGACTCTCCTTTGCATTTTTGGAATTAGACCACCATATTGCCGATCCAGACAGTCACAACTTCCAGATATGGGGGTTGAAAAAGTAACGGATGGATAGTATGTTCTTGCCGGAAGGAGAAAATCATGTCGAAGATTCTTACCTCCTCCTGGATCGTCCTACTTCTGACCCTGGTAGCCTGTAACTTACCGGCAACCAACCCCCCTCCTACGGCAGATCCAGGCATGATCTTTACCGCAGCAGCCCAGACGGTTGAGGCGCAGTTGACTCAGAGTGCGTTGCTTACTCCGCCGACAGATACGCCTGCGCCAACCAATACTCCATTAGCCGAAACACTCACATCATCCTTCACCCCCTCCTCCACACCAACCCCTACGATCACTCCTACCGCCACCGTGCCTTGCGACCGCGCTAAATTCATTGCCGATGTCACCGTGCCGGACGATACTGTATTTGCACCCAACACGACCTTTACCAAAACCTGGCGCATTCAGAACACCGGTTCTTGTGCCTGGACGACCGCTTATGCGCTGGCGTTTGACCGTGGAGACTCGATGAATGGCCCAGCGACTCAACCGCTGACCAGCGAGGTGGCGCCAGGGCAGACCGTGGACATCTCGGTGAACCTCAAGGCGCCCGCTACGCCTGGAGACTACGTTGGTTATTGGAAAATGCGCAATGCCGCCGGGGTGCTTTTCGCCCAAGTGTGGGTGAAGATCAGGGTTAAAGCCAGTGGCCTTAATCTCCACGAAAAAGCACCCTCAGCCACTTGGGAAAGTGGCCCGCCAACCGTCGCTCTTGCCTTTGGCGGACCGGAGGATTCTATGATCGGATTCGCTAGGTATCAAGATGGAAAACTTCTCGAAGATGGCTCGACACCATCCAAAGTATTGGAAACGCACCCAAAATGGATAGACGATGGATGGATCCGAGGCATTTACCCCGATTACACTGTCCAGTCGGGTGAGCATTTCCTGGCCAAGGTTGGCTTTATGGCTAAAAGCGATGGCAGTTGCGGGGTTGGGGACGTCGTCTTTTTCCTAAACTATCGTGAGGGAGGGATTCCTAACACATTGGGTTCCTGGAGCAAGGCCTGTAATGGAACCCTGAAGACTATTGACGTAGACCTGAGCAGCCTAGTCGGCCATACAGTACAGTTTGTGTTGGTAGTATCTGCCAATGGTTCTTCTGGCCAGGATTGGGCGGTGTGGGTAGATCCCCGGATAGTGGTGCCATAGCGCGCAAGGGATTGTCTCTCTCTTATGCCGACACGGCCTCATGATACAGGACTGGCCGTGACAATGCAACTTCTCCCGCCGCTCTTTGCCTGATAGAGGGCCCGATCCGCTGCCGTCAAGATGTCTTCTGCCGTTTCTCCATGTAACGGGGAAGGTGGCCAGGCCTAACGACATGGTCACTGGGGTCTGTATCCCGGCAAGAGAGTGCGAGGATTCCTGCAGAAACTGGCGCCAGCGCTCTGCATACCGGTACGCCGTCTCGATCGGCGTGACGGGCAAGACTACCAAAAACTCATCGCCCCTTTTTCGAAAGATAAAATCACTGGAACGGGTATGGGTTCGCAAAAGCGAGGCCACGTGCTGAAGCACGTGATCGTCCGCCCAATGACCATAAGTGTCGTTGACTTGTTTGAAGTGATCAATATCTATGAGCACACAAGCCATCGGGTAGCGTTCGCGTCTAGCCTGCTCCAGTGGCCGGGGAGATGAGGCAACGGAGGATTCCCAACAAAACTTCTGTGACTCTCTTCCTGTCTCAGCCTGTACAATGCACCAGCCCTGCCAAGCGCCTTGTCAGAGAGGCTTCCGGCTGGGCACGCCCGTGCGGCGCGGATACTGAGGCGGGACAGCCGCGACTTTCTCTACCAGCACCAGGTAATGTTCTTCGGCCACGCCCGGCAGAATGACAGGCATGACCGAGCGTACCTCACCGCCCAGGATTTTCAAGGCGCGTTGTGCCTGGTGGACTTCCACCAGGGCATGTTCGCCTTTTTGGGCCAGCATACGCCCGCCAACCCGCACAAGCGGCAAAAGATACTCTACCAGGACGGGCAGGCTGGCCACGGCGCGCGCGACCGCCCAGTCATAACGCTCGCGATGAGCCGCCCAATGCCCTACCTCTTCCGCGCGCGCAGCCAGGACCTCCACCTTTTCCAATCCCAACTTCTCTACGATGTGCCTACAGAAGCGCGCCTTCTTCCCTATCGACTCGACAATCGTCAGAGGCATGGAAGGATAGAGAATCTTCAGGGGAATGCCGGGAAAACCCGCCCCGCTACCCACGTCTATCAGGCAACGAGGCGGGTTATCTTTCCAGGCCAGAACACAGGAGAACGAATCGAGAAAATGTTTGGTGCGTATCCCCTCTACATCACGGATAGCCGTCAGGTTAAATCGCCGATTCCATTCGAGCAGCTGGCGTTCATAGGTCAACAAAGCCGCCACCTGCCAGTCCGTCAGGCGGATACCGAAAAGACGGCGCGCCTCCTGAACCAGCCGTTCCATGGCGCGGCTATGTCCCCTCCTCCCAGGAATTGAGGTAACGTATCTGCTCCTCGGTCAAGACGTCTATGCGAACGTTCATGGTCTCCAACTTCAGGCGCGCGATCTCGGCGTCAATCTCCGCAGGCACAGGGTAAACCTGACGTTCCAGCTTGCCCGCGTTCTTGACCATATACTCGACCGAGAGCGCCTGATTGGCGAAAGACATATCCATGACCGCCGCTGGATGGCCTTCCGCCGCCGCCAGGTTGATCAAGCGACCTTCCGCCAGCAGGTAAATACGGCGTCCATCCTGCAATTCGTACTGCTCCACAAAGGGCCGAACCAGTTTTGGCTCTCCAACTGCCAATTCACGCAGGGCCGGGATGTTGATTTCCACATTAAAGTGACCGGAATTCGCGACAATAGCCCCGTCTTTCATGACTTCGAAGTGCGGCCGATCAATCACATTGATATCGCCGGTGACGGTACAAAAGATATCACCAATGCGGGCCACCTCGAGCATGGGCATGACCTCGAAGCCATCCATCACGGCCTCGAGTGCCTTGAGCGGATCTACCTCGGTCACGATGACGTGCGCGCCCATACCGCGCGCCCGGCTGGCCAGGCCTCGTCCGCACCAACCATAGCCGGCCACCACGAACTTCTTGCCCGCCAACAGAATGTTCGTCGCCCGCACGATGCCATCCACCGTGGATTGACCGGTACCATAGCGGTTGTCGAAGAAATGTTTCGTCATCGCATCGTTGACCGCAATGACGGGGAAGTGTAGCATACCGTCAGCGGCCATGGCGCGCAGCCGAATCACGCCGGTAGTGGTCTCCTCGGTTCCTCCTAAGACACCCGGTAACAGGTCACGGCGGTTCTTGTGCAGTTCCGAAACCAGGTCAGCGCCGTCGTCCATGGTCAAGTGTGGTTTATGGTCGAGCGCGGCCGCAATATGACGGTAGTACGTCGTATTATCTTCCCCTTTAATGGCAAAGACCGGAATCTCATAGCGTCCGACCAGGGCCGCGGCAACGTCATCCTGCGTAGAAAGGGGATTAGAAGCCGTCAACACCAGGTCGGCCCCGCCCGCCTGGAGCGTCCGCGCCAGGTTGGCCGTTTCCGTGGTGACGTGCAAACACGCCGAAATGCGAATCCCTTGTAGGGGGCGTTCTTTTTCGAACCGTTCGCGGATTCGTCGCAAGACAGGCATTTCCCGTTCGGCCCATTCGATGCGCCGTATGCCGCCTTCGGCCAGTTTCAGATCGCGAATGTCGTAATTTTCCATGTTGACTCCTTAAATTCGGAATTTACCCGTCAAGAAGAGAAACTATCAGGATAATAGAGCATCCAGTCTGCCACCATCATCAAAATGTTGACGGAAACGCGCGACAAACTCGGCGCGGCTGTAGTGATGACTCTGCGGGCCTTGCTGTTCCAGGCAATACGTAGCAGCCAGGGCACCCATCTTCCCGCACTGTTCCCAGTCCCAACCACGAGCATAGCCGGCCAGAAAACCGCCGCGGTAGGCATCGCCCACGCCGGTCGGGTCTACAATGCGCGTCGGCGGGACCACCGGAATACGATACTCTTCGCCTTCGGCGTAGATGGAGGACCCCTCTGCCCCGCGTGTCACCACCAGCACGCGGACACGGCGCAAGATCTCTGCCAGGTCCAGACCGGTCTTGCGAGAAATCAACTCGAACTCATAATCGTTGACAAACATAAAATACGCCCCGTCCAGATCGCGCACCAGTTCGGGCCCCTCCAGCCGCAGCACCTGCTGACTAGGATCATAAAGATACGGTAAGCCAAGCGTGCGACACTCCCCGGCGAATTTCGTCATCGCCCGGGGATCGTTCGGCGAGATGACCACCAGGTCTGGGCGCGGCTGCACCTCGCGGATCTGTTGACGGGCCGCATGTGCCATAGCGCCCGGATAGAACGAGGCAATTTGCGCGTTCAGGCGATCCGTTGTGGCAAAGAAAGAGGCCGTGTACTCACCCGGAATGGTAAGCATCCAGCGGGTATCCACGCCATGTTCTTCCAACCAGGCACGATACTCCTCGAAGTCCTCCCCCACCGTAGCCATCACACGCGGCCGCTCGCCCAACAACGCCAGGGTGTAGGCAATGTTCGGCGCCGTCCCTCCACGTTGACGGGACATGGAATCCACCAGGAAGGAGAGGCTGATTTTCTCCAAACGTTCCGGCAGGATTTGCTCCTTGAACAAGCCCGGAAACGTCATCAGGTAATCGTAGGCTACCGAACCAGTCAATAGAATATCCATAACGACCCCAGAGGGAAGATTACCACAGGCAACGACGCCCAGAAGGGCGTCGCCAGCAGTAGGCAAAGTTTATCACGGCCAACCAGGATTGACAAGACAAAGAGCCAACGACAAAAAGAAAACAGGCAGGTAGCAACCTGCCTGTTGGGTTCGTCGTGGGCTCACGCTATTCGCCGGTCGCCTCGCTACTTTCGGGCAAACGGTAACCGAGAGCGCGCAGTTTACGCTTGATGTCAATCAACGATTTATGGCCAAAGCCTTCGATAGCCAGCACTGCTTCTTCGCCCTGGGCCAGTTTTTCCAGGAACTGACCTACCTGCGTAATACCAGCCTTCTCCAGCGCACTCGTCGCGCGCGGGCCCAATTCGAGTTCGGCAATGGGACGCAGCGGCGAGACCTTCGCCTCCGCTCGCATGCGTTGCTCCTCCACATAACTCTGGCGCGCCTGCAGCTTCTTCATAAAGCGGTCCACCTGTCCTTCGATATCCACGATCCGTTGTGCTTCGCCAGAGAAGAAAGGATGGCACTTCGAGCAGATTTCCACGCGAATCTCTTTGCGCGTGGAGCCAGTCGTCCAGGTATTACCACACGCACAAACCACGCGCGCATCGGGGTAAAACGTTGGGTGAATACCCTGTTTCATTCCTGCTTCCTTTCTTGTTATTTGGGTTGCGCCGGCACAACGTTGACGCGCTTGCGACCACGCACGACATCGAAGATGACTATGCCATCCGCTGTCGCGAAGAGAGTATCATCCTTGCCGCGATCCACATTCAGGCCAGGTTGAATGCGCGTTCCACGCTGGCGAACCAGGATATGGCCCGCCAGCACGTACTCGCCAGCATACTCCTTGACGCCCAAACGCTGAGAAGCGCTATCTCGTCCATTGCGGCTGGAGCCGCCACCTTTCTTATGTGCCATATCAACCTCACTTTCCGGAACGGCTACGCTTGCGCCGCGGCCCTTTTCGCTGGTTGCCCAGGAGCCGCCGCGCTAATCTGTTCGATCAACAAGCGGGTATAGGTTTGCCGATGGCCGATTTTGCGACGAATGCGTTTCTTCGGGCGATAGCGGAAAGCGATGACCTTCGGCCCCTTGACATGTTCCACCACAGTCGCCACAACCGAGGCGCCAGCCACCGTCGGCGTACCAACGGTCACCTGCTCCCCATCTACCAGCAAGAGAACACGCTCCAGGTTGAGGCGTTCACCAACCTCCTGTGGAAGGCGATCCACTTCGATGGTAGCACCTTCCACGGCGCGGTACTGCTTCCCGCCGCTTTCTATGATGGCATACTTCATTTCATTTCTCCTGGTCTTCGCTTCGCCGTCCGCGACGCATATTTCCCATGCCCCGCGACGGGGAAGCCGGGATTCATACGCTCTGCCCCGCCAACTCACTGCCGGGGCAGAGCGCACCTATTATACTACGGGTTTTGCAGTTGTCAACGTCGCCAGGCTAAGCGTAAGCCTGTTCCGCTTCCGCAATCTTGGCCTTGCCCTTCGACCGATTGATTGCCCAACCCACACCAGCGAACAGGACCACAACGATCGCCCAGATCACCGCGCGGCCAACACCCTGCACGTCTGCATACTGGACGATCACCGGCGCGGCGATCAAGGACACCAGGTTGACAACCTTGATCATCGGGTTGAGAGCCGGACCGGCCGTATCCTTGAGTGGATCGCCAACGGTATCGCCGACCACGCTGGCCTTATGCCGTTCAGAGCCTTTACCGGTGTTCGCCTGCAAATCGCGCGGCTCATCCTCAATGGCTTTCTTGGCATTATCCCAGGCACCGCCGGCGTTCGCCATATAGACGGCCAGCAATTGCCCACTCAGGATGATACCGCCACAGAAACCAGCCAGCGCCTCCACGCCCAACATCAAGCCAACCGCCAGGGGCGTCAAAACGGCAATCAACGCCAATGGGACAAGTTCCTTCTGCGCTGCTGCGGTGGAGATACCAACCACTTTGCCATAATCCGGCTGGACCTTGCCTTCCATCAGGCCAGGGATGCGGAACTGCCGTCGCACTTCCAAGACAATCCAACCAGCCGCGCGGCTGACTGCTTTGAGGGAAAGCGAGCCAAACAGCCAGGGCAAGGCACCACCCAGCAGCAGGCCGATGAAGACCGGCGTCTCCGAAATACGAATGCCCGTATCACTGAGCAGGCGAGCGAATGGGATAGGCTCGCCAGCCGCCCTGGCCGCGGCATTCGCGGCCTCCTGGACACGCCCAACATCAATGAAGAAGGAAGCGAACAGACTGACCGCCGCGACGACCGCAGAAGCAATGGCAATGCCCTTCGTGATCGCCTTGGTCGTGTTGCCCACCGCGTCCAGATCGGCCATGATCTGGCGCGCCTTCTTCGTCTCCTCGTCATCCAGGCCCTGCCAGGCCATTTCCCCAATGCCATTGGCGTTATCGGAAATGGGGCCGTAGGAGTCCATCGCCACGTTATTGCCCGTGTGGCTGAGCATACCGATGCCGATCATGGCTACCGCGTACAGCACATGGGTCGGCCCCTCGCCACCGTAGAGCAACAAGGCGAAGACGAAACTGACCACGATCACCACCAGCGCCCAGACGCTTGACTCCATGCCCACCGACATGCCAGAGAGAATCGTCGTTGCGGCACCGGTGCGCGTCGATTCGACGATTTCCTGCACCGGCTTGTGCTTGGTCGCGGTAAAGTACGAGGTGAGAGGGTTGAACGAAACCGCCAGCCCCACACCAATCGTGGTCAGCATGGCCAGCCGCCAGTCGCCGGCGTACAGAATGGCCAGCAAGAAGGACCACAGCACCGTGTTCACGCTCGAGACCTCGTAGGAGCGGAACATAGCCTCTTCAGCATCCCGCGCATGCAGGAAGCCAAAAGGCCCTTTCTTGGGCATGCGTTGCCAGATGGGAACGGTAAACGTCCCGAGGATGGAGGAAATGACGCCGATAGCGCGAATCGCCAGCGGATAGACGATCCACTTCAAACTGTGGGTCGGGTCGATCGCCATCAGGGCCAGGCCCAGGATCAACCCTGAAACGATAGTCACCTCGTAAGATTCGAAAATATCGGCTGCCATGCCGGCGCAATCGCCGACGTTGTCGCCGACCAGATCGGCCACCACGGCCGCGTTCCGTGGATCGTCTTCGGGAATATCTTTCTCCACCTTACCGACGAGATCGGCACCGACATCGGCCGCCTTCGTATAGATACCGCCACCCACGCGCATAAACAGCGCCAGCAGCGTTCCACCAAAGCCAAAGCCGAGCAGGGCATCCGGCGCAGCCTTACCGAACACAATGAAGATCACCGTGCCGCCGAACAACCCCAGGCCGTCGGTCAACATGCCGGTAATCGTGCCAGCGTAGTAGGCAATGGTCAGGGCTTCGTTCAGGCTCCGCCGTGCCGCCGAAGCCGCCCGCACGTTCGCCTGAATCGCCATACGCATCCCCAGTTGACCGACCAGCAGCGAGAACGTCGCGCCCATGACAAAGGCCACCGTCCGCCCAATCGCGATCGCAATCTGGGCATGATCCCCGAACTCCGCGACGGCCTCCGGCGTGGGACGCACAACGTACACGCTCAGGAACAACACCACCGTCAAAACAATGATGAGGGGCAGGATGGTCTTCAACTGACGATTCAAGTAACTATCAGCCCCGATGCGAATCGCATTCCAGACCTCCTGCATTTTGGGGGTGCCTTTGTCCTTGTTCAGGACGTTGCCCCGCAGCAACCAGGCATACCAAAGACTGAGGAAAGCAGTCACCAGAACGCCGACGATTACGATTTGCTCGAAATCGTTCAGGCCATGACGACTGCCGAGCCAAAGTAGATCCATACCAACGCCTCCTCGAAGTAAAATTTGTATCTATCCGGGCAAGAGAGCACCCGTACGGTCGCGCTGCCCTGGGACGCTATCTCCCCTGCCCGAACTCGCATGCCAATACACAAAGAAACGCTGGACGCCTACCCTGCCCAGACGTTTCGGTTAATTGTATTCCATATAACCCCAACTGTAAAGGAAGGTAACGAAATAGTGATTGTTCCACTTCTGGTAAAGCCATTTTGCTGGTGAGGGTCCTGCCTGAGCGACTGCTGTGTAGTTCAGGCAACCAGGGGCGTCAGGTCAAGGCCACGGGAGAGGTGATTCCCACAATACGCCAGCAAGCGACCACAGCAATTCCAAATCTGAAGCCAACACAGCGAATTGGGGCGCGGATTAACACTCAGGCGTTAGGACGGCAGTTGAACTGCCGTCCTAACAGAGCAAGTGCTGCTATCAAGAGCGAATTCTGCCCAACTATGGGGGATGACCAAGATATGGGTAATCACAGATGTAACGAAATAACGAAAAAATTAGGGTTTGGTTAGAATTTGTGTAACCGCTTGACTTTTCATCGGGATGTCTGTATAGTGTATAACGGTTGCACAAAGGGTTGAGCAGCACTGCGCCCTGGGTTGCCGTGCTGCTTTGTTTGTATATCTCTCGCGATAAGGAGAAGATATGATACGCGCCGAAGGCTTGACCAAAGACTATGGCGCACGGCGGGCCATTGACAACCTGACCTTCGAAACCCGTCAGGGTGAGATCGTTGGTTTCCTGGGCCCGAACGGCGCCGGCAAGACCACCACCATGCGCATCTTGACCGGCTACATGCCGCCCACTTCAGGAACGGCCACCATCGCCGGCTACGATGTCATCAGCGAATCGCTGGAGGTACGCCGTCGCGTCGGCTACCTGCCGGAAACCGTCCCCCTGTATCCCGACATGACCGTCTTCGAATACCTGAAATTCATGGCCGACCTGCGTCACCTGCCCAACGCCGAGGACGCGGTAGATGAGGCGCTGGAGACTGTTGGCATGAGCGCGCGCGCCGATGGCTATATTGCCAATCTCTCCAAAGGAATGCGGCAGCGCGTCGGATTGGCCCAGGCCTTGCTGCACAAGCCGGAAGTATTGATTCTTGATGAGCCGACCATCGGTCTGGACCCGGCCCAGGTAGTAGAGGTACGCAATTTGATTCGCGAAATCGGCAAGGAGCGTACCGTCATGCTCTCCACACACATCCTCTCGGAAGCACAACAGGTTTGCGATCGCGTCCTGATCATCAACAGGGGCCGCCTGATCGCGGAGGACACGCCGGAGAATCTACAAGCCCGCCTGACCGGCGCTCAGCGTGCCCGTCTGCGCGTGCGCGGCGACATTGAAGACGTCCGACCCCTGATCGCCAACATGGAGGGCGTGCAAGATGTTAAAGTCCTGGATGACGGTGCTCTGGAATTTCAGTTTGCTCCAGCCAGCGACATCCGGCCAGCTGTCGCCAAAGCGGTCGTCCAGGCAGGTCTCGACCTGTTGGAATTAAGCCCGGTCGGTATGAGCCTGGAAGAAATCTTCCTCGAGTTGACTCGAGGCGAGACTGTAGTGAGGTGAAGCATGCGTAACATTTGGATTATCGCTCGCCGTGAGTACCGGCATTACTTCATCAGCCCTCTGGCCTACGTCACAGCCCTGGCTATCCTGTTGGTAGTGGGGGCCTACTTCTCTCTGTATCTGTACTACACTTCCCAACGGAGCCTCTTTGGTGTACAGGCTCCCGAAGCGAACATCGTGGTCGGCCCCATGGCAACCATCTTCTTGCTGGGCATCCCAGCCCTGACCATGCGCCTGCTGGCAGATGAGCAAAGAATGGGCACCATGGAACTCCTCCTGACTGCTCCCGTGCGCGATGTCGAACTGGTCGTCGGTAAATGGCTGGGCGCTTTCTTGTTCGCCCTGACGGTCATCGCCATCACCTTCGTGTTCCCAATCATCTTGAACGCGCTCACAGACCCAGGGATTGACCAGGGAATCATGCTGAGTGGCTACATCGGCATCATCCTGATGGTCGCGGCCCTGCTGGCTCTCGGCACAGCGATTTCAGCACTGTTCAGCAACCAGTTTGCCGCGTTCTTCGTCACCCTGGCGCTGATGTTGTTCCTGTGGTGGGTCATCGGCTGGCCTGCCTCGGTGTTCCAATACGGCACAGCACATGAGATCTTCAATCACCTCAACATCAGCAATCACTTCGGTGAAATGACGCGCGGCAATCTCACCCTGGCTGGTATCGTGTACTTCCTCAGTCTGACTATCCTCGGCCTGCTGGTTGGTACCACGGCCGTTGAAACGAGAAGGTGGCGATAATGGCTAAGAAACAGAAAACCCAACACGATCGAAGAACCTATGCCCCCTTGGGGTTGTGGCTGGCCGGCGCAGCCGCCCTGTCTACCCTCATCCTGCTCTTCATGAAGTTCCTAGCTGCGGAGGGCGTGTACACCCCACCAGATGTCAAGCGCTTCAACCTGGTCATCTGGATCGCCGGTGGTCTGATCCTGGTTGGCCTGGCCATCTACGCCCTGCTTGACCCGCAACGCGCCCGCGAGTTCCTGTTCGGACGTCAGGCCAGGTATGGCAGCAACGCGGCGATCACCGTCCTGGCCTGGATCGGCATCCTGATCTTTGCTAATGTCCTGGCCGTCCAGTACCCCCAACAGTGGGACCTGACAGAGGAACGACGTTTCTCTCTTGCCAAGGAAACCGAAGAAACGCTGGACAAACTGACCACACCAGTCCACGCCATTGCCTTCTACACCGCCCAAAACCCCACCGATAGCGCCCGTGAATTGCTCGAAAATTACAAGCGGCGCAGCAACGGTAATTTTAGTTACGAATTCCAGGATCCTGACCGGAATCCCGTCCTGGCGCAACAATTGGGCATCTCCGGCGATGGGAAGATTTATCTGGAGATGGGAGACCAGCACGAAATCGTCTCCTACGCTTCGGAACAGGAGATCACGCGCGCCCTCGTGCGCCTGATGAACCCTGGAGAACGGACAGTTTACTTCCTGACCGGTCACGGGGAACGCGATATTGAGGGCTATGGCGATAACGGCTACTCCAAACTCTCCTCGACTCTGGAAGCCAAGAACTACACCGTCAAGCCGCTGCCCTTGATGGCAGAAAACCAGATTCCCCAGGATGCGCTGGCGATCATCATCGCCAGCCCTCAACACCCGCTTTCTCAAGAGGAAATGAATCTGCTGACCGACTACGTCGCCAAAGGCGGATCCTTGGTCATCCTGCTAGACCCGCTACTCTCCACCGAGGCAAGCAACGCCCCTGACCCTCTGGTGAATTACCTGGCGACTGTCTGGGGTATCCGCGTCAACAATGACATTGTTGTAGATACCAACTCCAGCCAGCCTCTCGTGCCTTTTGGAGTGGACTACAGTACCCATACCATCACTCAGAAACTGCAGGGTACGGTCTCCTTCTATCCAGAAGCCCGCAGCATTAGCCTGGTGGAGAATCCTCCCCATGCCGTTGACTCGCTGGTGCGCACCCTGAACCGCGCCTGGGGCGAGACCGACTTCGTGGCCATCCAGCAAGGTCAAGCCAGCCCCGATCCAAACAGTGATGCGATCGGCCCTATCACGCTAGCGGCCTCCTCCGAAGACCCGAACAGCGGTAGCCGCATTGTGGTCTTCGGCGACTCGGACTTCGCTTCCAACGCCTACTTTGCCCAATATGCGAATGGTGACCTCATTGTCAATGCCATTGACTGGGCGGCCGAACAGGAGGGCCTCATCAACCTTACCCCTAAGGAAACGATCTTCCGTCAATTGAAGCCAGTCAGCAACTTAACCTTGACCCTCATCGCCGTCCTCTCCATCTGCATTATCCCCCTGCTGGTGATCGGCGGCGGCGTGGCCTCCTGGCTGACACGTCGTATGCGAGGTTGAAACTATGAAACGGTCTTCCTGGATTGCTCTGTTCCTTTTCGCCTTGCTAGCAGGCATCTATGTCTTCCTCCAAAACCGCCCGATGGCGGAAAACCAAGAGAACGCGGAGCCTACCAGCACACCGCGCGTCTATCTCTACGATTACAGCGAGGAACGCGGCCCGATCGTCTATATTCGCATTCAGGACGCCGAAGGAAACTTCGTGGAGCTGGAGAAGAAAGACGAGCAATGGTTCATTAAAGCCCCAACGGCCTCGCTGGCTGATCAGAGCAAAGTCACGATGGCAGAGACCCAAATCTACGGTCTCGGTGTTAAAACTCTCCTGGAAAGCACACTAGACCTGCCCACCATTGGCCTGGATAAGCCAAAGTACGTAATCGAGATTCGTTTCCAAAACGGCCAGGCCAGTCGCCTGGAGGTCGGTAGTCGGGCGCCAAGCGGTAGCGGTTACTACGTGCGGCGAGATGGCGAACTATTCGTGGCCCACGAGTACAACATTGATGCCCTGGCCAGTCTGATTCAGTACCCACCCTACCCACCAACACCGACGCCAGAGGGAACGCTGACGCCCACCGCCACCCTGACGCCTGCGCCGACAGAAACGTCCACGCCAGTGCCCGACACGCCAACTTCTACGCCAGAAGAATGATTGGCCGAGACAACAGGGCGAGGCAACTCGCCCTGTTGTACCCTATAAGGAACAAAAGCGTTGCAAATCGTCTTCCTAATCAGAAAGGTCTTGAATTTCGCACGAAAAAAGAGTATCCTGTTCAAGACAAAAAATTTCGGGTAGTGGTCAAGTCGAAGTGAAAGAGGCAGGATATTAGGCGATTTTTCACTTGACTCTATATACCACTACCAAATTTCGATTGGTTCGATGTAGGAAATGAATATGATGATCGAGAACCCTCTGTTACTCGAAGAGGAGGATGAAGAGTACTCTGCTCTGGAACGCCTGATTGCCCTCGGGCGGCAGAAGTCCTACGTCACGATTGACGACATTCTGCACTTCTTCCCCGAGGCCGAGCAGGACCTTGACCAGTTGGAGGAAGCCTTCGCGGCTTTGCTCAGCGCAGGCATTCCTTTCGTGGAAGACGTGCCCGGTGAAGAGCCGGCCGAGGAGGACCTGGCTGCCGTCGAAGAAGAAAGCGAGGCAGAATTACTCCCCCCGGCTCTGGATGATTACCTGGCCAACATCGAGACCGACGACACCATTGGCCTGTACCTGAAAGAAGTTAGCCGTGTGCCCCTGTTGACCGCCGAGGAAGAAGTCGAACTGGCACAACGGATCGAACGTGGGCGTATGGCGCGCGAGGAGCTCGCACGCGGCAATGTCTCACCGCGCCGCCGGGCCGAACTCCGTAAACTCATCGAGGACGGCTGGGCCGCGCGCGAACATCTCATCACGGCCAACTCGCGCCTGGTCATCAGCGTCGCCAAGAAGTACATGGGGCGCGGTGTTCCCTTCCTTGACCTGATTCAAGAGGGCAACATTGGTCTGATTCGCGCCACCAAGAAGTTCGACTATCGGCGTGGCCATAAATTCAGCACTTACGCCACCTGGTGGATCCGTCAGGCCGTGACGCGCGCCATCGCCGACCAGGGACGCACGATTCGTGTCCCTGTACACATGGGCGATCAAATCAACAAACTCTTGCGCGTCCAGCATCAATTGACGCAAAAATTAGGGCGCGAACCCACCCTGGAGGAGATTGCCGAGGCATTAGACGTGCCACCCAAGAAAGTGGAAAACATGATCCAGGTCGCGCGTCGGCCGCTTTCCCTCGAAACCCCTACCGACGACGAAGAGGATTCGGTCCTGGGTGACTTTATCGAAGATGATGAGGCGGCGCCACCCGACGACACCGCCACGTACAACCTTCTGCGCGAACACCTCAACGAGGTGCTGAACACCCTCCCACCGCGTGAAGTACGCATCCTGCAACTCCGCTATGGCTTGCTGGATGGACAGCCCTATACCCTGGAAGAAGTGGGGCGCAAAATGGGCGTCACGCGCGAACGCGTCCGCCAAATCGAAGCTCAGGCGCTCAGTCGGCTACGCCAACCCAGCATCCGCCGCCAGCTACGCGACTACCTCGGCGATTAACCTGTGCCTTTCCCCCTATTCCATGCCAGATAGCCCTGCCTGCCCTCTCGACCTCCAGGCAGGGCTGCCGTTATCTGGGAAGTGTGGGGTAGACCTTTGGCCTGCCAGGCCACTCTTCGATTTACGTACGATCGTCATCCCCTCCCTTGCAATTCGTTCCGTCGTGATCCCATGCGTTGACGGTTTCCCCCCAGGACCGCGCTGGCTATTTCGCCCGAGTTCACCCACCAAACCAAACGTCGTTGGAGGACATGCTCAACCTGTCCATTACCCATAAACAGGGCAAATTGGAAATCTGCCCAATCCTTTGCCCCATTCCGCAAGTCAGGGACTTGCGCCGCCCTGCCTGGCCGTAGAGCAAATCTCTGATTTGCCACATTTCGCAGGTCAGAGACCTGTCTATCCGCAAGTCAGAGACTTGCGCCACAACCACTTCCCATGCAGATGGCCTGGTAAAGGGAGACAATCTTTGCTTTGCCTTGCGTTCGGACGGCAGTTGAACTGCCGTCCGAACGCCTAACGGTTTTCCCCGTCCCAGTTAGGACGGCAGTTGAACTGCCGTCCTAACGCCACAACGCCCGAACGCCTGAAATAGCCACCCCTCTCCAATCATTCTTTTCTACCCTTATCTTCCAGAGCAAGTCTCTTGCCAATCCAAATCCTGGCCAATCGAACAGGTTGTGTATCCATAGATAGGTCGGAAACTTGCGCCATCGGCAGGCAGTCACCGAATGTATAGATTTGTGGGTAACCAGCAGTGTACTCAACCATGACGCTGCCGACAACGAGTACAGTTCCAGCGGCGGTATACCTGCTGAAAGAACAATGACAATCCCCACACGCGGCAAATGACAAGCCGCGCGTACATGCGTAAACAGGTAAAAATAGTGCAAATCAACAGGTTGTGGTAAAATAACAGCCGTTTTGTCCGTCCAACCGATTTCCTTGCGGAGTAGCCATGCACAACGAGTGGCTTTATATCGGCATCTTTCTCATCGTGGCGACCATTGTCCCGCTCGTGCCATTGGGATTGGCCGCACTCATCGCCCCGCGCAAACCCAACCCCATCAAACGCAGCACGTACGAATGTGGTATCGAAACGGTTGGGGACGTCTGGGCGCAGGTCAAAGCCCAATACTACATCTTCGCCCTGGTCTTTCTGGTCTTCGACGTAGAGACCGTTTTCCTCTTCCCCTGGGCATTGGCGCTTAACCGCCTCCCGCTCTTTGCCGTTCTGGAAGGGATAATCTTTCTGGGGATTCTAGTCGCTGGCCTGGTATATCTCTGGCGCAAGGGATTGCTGGAATGGCACTAAAGCGTAGCTCTGAAGCTCCCAGCCTGGGGGCGACGCACTATGCCACGGCCGATAGAGGCCAGGTCTACAAAGTTACCCTTTATCATCAAGGAAACCACGCATGACGTTTTGGGATGATCCACTCCACTTCGTGAGCAACGTGCTCGTCAACTTACTGAGCCAGTGGAGAGTTCCACCTGGTTGGATCACACTCATCCAGTACTTCCTCGGCGCGCTGACATTGATTGTCTTCGCCATGGTTCTGGACATTGGCCTGGTATGGGTGGAACGCAAAGTAGTCGCTCGTTTTCAAGATCGCTTGGGGCCCAATCGCTTGGGACCGTTTGGCCTCCTCCAGCCTCTTGCGGACATTCTCAAAATGATCACTAAGGAAGACATCACGCCAGCCAGGGCAGACAAGGTGCTCTACAACCTGGCTCCCGTCCTGGCCGCGGTCGCCGTAATTGCTCTCTGGGCAATTCTTCCCCTGGCTTCCACGCTTTACGGCGTTGACCTGAACGTCGGTTTGCTCTACATTCTGGCAGCCGGCGCGCTGGGGACGCTGGCCATCCTGATCGCCGGCTGGGCCTCCCACAACAAGTATGCCTTGCTGGGGGCTTTCCGCATGGTCGCCAACTTGATCGCTTACGAGATCCCGATGGTCATCGCTCTGCTCATTCCTGCCCTGTTGAGCGGAACGCTGAGCCTGCGCGGCATCGCCGAAGCCCAACGTCCGCTCTGGTTTGTTCTTCTCTCGCCACTGGGCTGTCTGATTTTCCTGATCAGCGCTATTGCGGAGTTGGGACGCGCTCCTTTCGATTTGAACGAGGCCGAATCGGAAATCGTCGCCGGCTACCATATCGAGTACACCGGCATGAAGTTCGGTTGGTTCTACGCCGCCGAATTGCTCCACGCCTTCACCTTCGGCGGCTTTCTAGGGCTACTCTTCTTCGGCGGCTACACCGGCTTCTTCGGCCTGGAAACATGGCCGGCCTTTGCCTGGCTGAACAATCCTTTCGTACAGGCACTCGTCTTCCTGATCAAGGCCATGCTGGGCTATTGGGTCATCATGTGGGTGAAATACTCCATGCCGCGCGTACGCATAGACCACATGCTGGTCTTCAACTGGAAGTTCCTTACTCCACTTGCTCTGGTCGTACTGACCGCTACGGCCATTCTGCATCGCGTCTTTCTCGACGCACCACGCGGCAGTTACCTGACGATCATGTTCCTTTCGAACGTACTGATTGCCATGGTTACTATCGAGATTTTGCGCGCACATGGTCGTCGGCAACGGCGCGCCCAACTGGTCACCGGCCATCCACAACCCCAAGCGGAGCGAACGACATGAACGCCGAACAAGTTCTATTCCTCGTAGTCTCTGCTATCATTGTGGCCTCGGCCATCATGGTGGTCTGCACGCGGCGCCTGATGCACGCCGCTTTGTGGCTGGTCGCCGCGCTCTTTGGGGTGGCGGTTCTCTATGCCCTGCTCCAGGCGGCCTTCCTGGTAGTAATTCAAATCGTCGTCTATATTGGCGCAATCGCCGTGCTATTCATTTTTGCCATTATGTTGACCCGCCGCGATCTGCGCGACCAGGGCCCACAAGCACGCCAGGGGCGAATCCTGGCCGTGATCATCAGTCTGTGTACCCTGGGCGGGCTCGCGCTGCTGGTTACCGCGTTCCCATCCAGCCCACCTCCGGCCATGCGCACCGACCTTGACCCCGTCACAGCGTTGGGGCTATCGCTTCTTTCTCCAGAGCAGTATGCCCTGCCGTTCGAGGTGGCTTCCGTCCTGTTGCTGGCCGCGCTGGTTGGGGCCGTCCACGTGGCGACATCCAAACGAGGCAGGAGGAACTCATGAGCATTCCTCTCTCCTGGTATCTTCTGCTGGCAGCTGGCTTGTTCTGTATCGGCCTTTACGGCGCGCTCTCCCGCCGCAACGCGATTGCGATCCTGTTCGGCGTGGAGTTAATGTTGAACGCCGTGAACATCAACCTGGTAGCGTTCTGGCGATACTTCGACCTGGCGCGTTCCCTTGATCCTGCACCTATGCACGGCCAGGCTTTTGCGGTGATCGTCTTTGCCGTAGCCGCCGCGGAGGTCGCCGTCGGGTTAGCGCTGATTCTCTCTGTCTATCGGCGACGCAAGACCGTCATCGCCGATGACATCAACCTGATGAAATGGTGACGGGAGTCCTGCATGATTGCCTGGTTGCTCTGGCTGTTGCCCCTTCCCCCTCTCCTGGCATTTGTTCTGATTCTTCTCTTCACCAATCGCCATAACGCGCGCAGTCACGGCCTGGCTATTGGAGCGGCCACGCTTTCCTGGCTAGGCAGCATGATCGTCTTCGCGCGCGCGCTGAGCGTCGAACACCTTAGTCAGCATCCCATCGGCTCTTTCATCAACTGGTTGCCGACCGGCGACACCTGGCTGCAAATCGGCGTGCGCCTCGACCCCCTGAGCGCCATCTCGCTTTTCTTCGTGGCCTGGACCGTACTGGCGATTTTCATCTATAGCGTGGGGTACCACAACTTCGGGCAACCGAAAGGCGAACACGATGTCCCCGGCTTGCCGCCCCACGGCGCCAGCCTCACAGATGACCATGCTCACCGGCACGCCGTGCCGTCCATCGAGCCAATGTACGCGCGCTTCTTCGCCTTCATCAGTTTGTTCGCTTTTGGCATGTACACGCTGGTCATCTCGGATAATCTCCTCTTGCTCTTCATTGGCTGGGAGATCATGGGGTTATGCTCGTACTTGCTAATCGGCTTCTGGTACGGCCGACCGGCAGCGCGCGAGGCGGCTGTCAAAGCGTTCCTGACGACCCGCGTTGGCGATATGTTCCTGTTGTTGGGCATGGCCTGGCTGTATTCCGAAACGGGATCGCTTTCCTACCAGGTCATCTTTGCCGAAGCGACTCTCCACCATCTGGCGACAACCTCCGTGCCTGTTCTCGGCTTATCAGCCGCCGGCCTGGTCGGCATCCTGTTCTTCCTGGGAACGGTGGGAAAATCGGCTCAGTGGCCATTGCACGTCTGGTTACCGGACGCGATGGAGGGGCCCACGCCTGTCTCTGCCATGATCCATGCGGCGACGATGGTCTCGGCCGGCGTGTACCTGGCCTTGCGCATGTTCCCCATTCTGAGCCTCGATAGCCGCGCTCTGGCCGTGGTCGCCTTCATTGGAGCGCTCACAGCGCTGTTTGCCGCCACGATTGCGCTGGCACAGAATGACATCAAACGCGTCCTGGCGTACTCCACGATTTCCCAACTCGGTTACATGGTCGCGGCTATCGGCATCGGCGCTTACGTGGCCGCCGCCTTCCACCTGGTCACCCATGCCTTCTTCAAGGCTTTACTCTTCCTCGGCACCGGCTCCGTCATTCACGGCATGGAACACGGCGCTCTGCATAGCGGTGAACATGTAGATACGCAGGATATGTTCCAGATGGGCGGGCTGCGTCGCCGAATGCCCATCACGTTCTGGACCTTCCTGATCGGCGGATTGGCCCTGGCGGGCTTCCCGTTGGTCACGGCGGGCTTCTGGTCGAAGGACGAGATTCTGTCCGATGCCTTTGCTCACGGTCAGTGGGCTGTTTTCCTCGTCCTCGCCGTAGCCGCCTTCCTGACCGCCTTTTACACCATGCGGCAGATTACGCTGACCTTCCTGGGAAAACCGCGCACGAAGGCCGCCGAGCACGCCCAGGAAACACCCTGGACGATGACCGTGCCCCTGATGGTCCTGGCGTTCTTCGCGATCACGGCAGGCTGGGTTGGCATTCCGGAGCATTTCCCCCTGCTCGGTGGCCTGTTCCCTAATTGGTTCCACGAGTTCCTCGCTACGTCGCTGGCGGAAGAACCCCAAGCGTTGCCTTTCCATTGGACGCCGTTACTAGTTTCGCTCGGCGTATCCCTGGGCGGATTGCTCCTGGGTTGGCTGACATACCGTAACTGCCAGACGCCAGCCCAGGATGTATTCCAGATTCCGGCCCTCAAGAAGCGCCTGTATTTCGATGAAATTTACACCGTCCTGTTCGTGCGACCGTCGGCCTGGCTGGCGGAGCGGGTCGTTTACCTTTTCCTGGACCGTGCGCTTCTGGATGGTATTCTGCACGGCGCGGCGCGTTTCTCGTTGGTGCTCGGCCATGCCTTCCGAAATTATGTGGACGCGCCTATCATCAACGGCTTAATCGGCGATGGCACCGGCGCCACGGTCAAGGCTTCCGGCTTCCTCCTGCGTCGAATGCAAAGCGGACGAGTGCAATCCTACCTGGTCGCTTCTCTGGGCTTCCTGATCCTCCTTGTGGCTCTGTATGTGGGTCTCCATTACCTTCTTTAGAAAACCAGAGTGCTTATGGAATTCCTGAATCACCATTTGCTCAGTCTGATTCTCTTCTCTCCTGTGCTGGCCGCAGGCATTGTGCTTCTCATTCCGAAGGAGAAGGTAACGGCCATTCGCTGGACAGCCTTCGCGACCAGCCTGTTGCCACTGGCTCTAACAGTTTACTTGTGGTCGCAATTCGAGGCGGGGCAGCCAGGCTTCCAGTTTGAGGAACGCTATCTCTGGTATCCGGCCATTCACTCCAGCCTACACCTAGGAATAGATGGTCTCTCACTGAGCATGGTCTTGCTGACCACTCTCTTAACTCCCCTGGCGCTCCTGGCCTCGTTTCGGATTCAACACCACCTCAAGACGTGCCTGGCGCTCTTCCTATTGCTGGAAACCGGCCTACTGGGAGTTTTCCTGAGCCTTGACTTGTTGATCTTCTTCGTCTTTTGGGAAGTTGGCCTGGTGCCGATGTATTTCCTTATCAATCAGTGGGGCAGTGAACAGGGCGAGCGGCAGCTGTGGAAAGGGCTGACCATCCCGGCTCGCACGTATGCTTCGCTGAAGTTTATGATTTATACCATGGCAGCCTCGTTGGGCCTGCTACTGGCAATTCAGTTCTTGGGCATACTCTTCCAGGATTACGATCTTCCTGTGCTCTACGAGCGTTGGAATGCCCTGACGCAGAGTGAGGTCCTGGGCCTGCCGGTCGGCACAGTCAAGGCCGTGGCGTTCTGGGCTTTCGTGATTGCGTTTGCCGTCAAAGTACCGGTCTGGCCGTTCCATACCTGGTTGCCCGATGCCCATACCGAAGCACCGACTGGTGGTTCCATGCTCCTGGCCGGCGTTTTGCTCAAATTAGGAGCCTATGGCTTTCTCCGTCTGGTCCTACCCCTGTACCCGGCCGAATCGGCCAAATATGCGGGCACGCTGGCCCTGCTGGCAACCCTGGCCATCATCTTCGGTGCTCTCGCCGCTTATGGGCAAAACGATTTCAAGCGGCTGGTAGCCTACTCTTCCGTCAACCACATGGGCTTTGTGGTCTTGGGAATCGCCGCGGCCGCCAAAGCAGCCGGAAGTCTAGACGCGACCATTGCCTGGAATGGAGCAACGTTGCAAATGTTCAACCATGGCCTCTCGGCGGCCGGGATGTTCTTCCTGGTAGGGGTGCTCTATGAACGCACTCATACTCGCAACCTGAACGATTACGGGGGCCTCTTCCCGCTCGTTCCCGTTTACGGCGGGATTCTGATCTTCACGGCCATGGCCTCCTTGGGATTGCCCGGTCTGGGCGGGTTCGTGTCGGAATTCCTGGTCGTGCGAGGCGCCTGGCCGGTACTGACAGCCTACACGGCCGCCTCCATGCTGGGGTTGTTCTTTACCGGCGCCTACGTCCTGAAGGCCATCAAGCAGGTCCTGCACGGGAATTTGAACGAGCGTTGGGCAAGCGGAGAACATCGGCTGACGGATATGGAACGTCGTGAGATTCTCGTCATGGCCCCTCTTATGGTACTCATCTTGAGCATCGGTCTCTGGCCGGCCTGGATTCTCCACATCCTCAACGGCAGTTTTTGAAGCACGAGGTCTGCATGAATTTTCCCATTTTGAGCACCATCGTCTTCCTCCCCATCCTGACCGGCTTGCTCCTTCTGGGATACCGGCCGGAGTGGAAGAAGGCCATCCGCTGGACAGCCCTGACAGCCAGTTTGATCGCCCTGGTACTGGCTTTCGTAGTGTACTTTGCCTACGACCGGGACGCCGGCGGGTATCAATTCCTGGAAAAGTACGCCTGGCTGCCATCCCTGGGCATTCACCTCTATTTCGGCATAGACGGGATGTCAGCACCGTTGATTCTGCTGACCGGTATCGTCATGACGACCGGCGTGATGATCTCGTGGGGCATTGAGGACCGGCCGCGCGAATTCTTCGCCTTTCTTTTCATTCTGGCCTCCGGCGTATTTGGCGTTTTCGCCTCGCTGGACCTATTCATGCTCTTCTTCTTCTACGAAATTGCCGTCTTCCCCATGTATCTGCTCATTGTCATCTGGGGCTGGGTCAAAACGCGCGAATACGCGGCCATGAAACTAACTCTGTACCTATTTGTTGGCTCGGTGGTCGCTCTGATCGGGGCACTGGTCATGTATTGGACGAGCGGCCTGCACACGTTCGACATGCTTGCCCTGGAACGCGCCGCGTTTTCGCCGACCTTCCAAAAGGCCTGGTTCCTGCCGGTCTTCGTCGGTTTCGGCGTGCTGGGCGGCTTATTTCCTTTCCATAACTGGTCGCCGGATGGTCACGTAGCCGCTCCGACGGCCGTTTCCATGTTCCACGCCGGCGTACTGATGAAACTGGGAGCATTCGCGGCATTGCGGGTGGGAATCATGTTACTCCCGGAAGGGGCAAGGTTCTGGTCGCCGCTTATCATGGGCCTGGCGCTGGTCAATATCGTCTATGGCGCTTTCATCGCCAGCGTCCAGACCGATTTCAAATATGTGATTGGCTTTTCTTCCGTGTCTCACATGGGACTGGTATTAATGGGGTTCGCCACGTTGACGGAGGACGGCTTGCTGGGCGCCGGCCTGCAAATGTTCTCGCATGGTGTGATGACCGCCCTCTTCTTTGCCGTAGTCGGCATGGTATACGATCGGGCACATACCCGCCATATTCCTGACCTGGGCGGGATGGTAACCCCCATGCCCCTGGCGGCTATTGGCTTCATCATTGGTGGCCTGGTATCCATGGGTATGCCGGGCTTTTCCGGCTTTGTAGCCGAGTTCCCTATCTTTCGCGGCATTTGGCAAACAGCCCACTGGTGGATGGCGCCCATCGCCGTCATCTCCATCGTAGTGACAGCGGCATACATCTTGCGCGTTGTCGGGCGCGTGTTCTTCGGACACATGCCGGAATCGCTGGTCGGACACATCCCCCCAATCACCGTTTTCGATAAGGTAGCCATCATGTTCCTGTGCGTATTCATGGTAGGACTGGGATTCTTCCCCTCGCTGATGACTCCCTGGGTGCAAAGCGGAGTACGGCATATTCTCGTCCTGGTGGGAGGCTCCTGATGTCAGTCTGGCTTTCGCTATCGGTAGAGATCGCCCTGCTTGGCCTGGGCGTCCTGATTCTCATCCTGGAGCCTTTCGTTAAGGAGACGCGTATACGTCGCGCCCTGTTGGGCTGGCTCAGCGCTGGCGGATTGACTCTCATCCTGATCATGCATCTGGGGTTACGTCGCGCAGCAGAGCCGATCTTCGGGAATATGTTAATGGCAGATGGGCTGGCCTTCTGGTTCAAAGCCTTCTCCCTGTGTGCAGCGGCAATCTCAGCCGTGTTCTTCGCGGAAAACGAGACGTTACAGGATCGTGCCGAAAGTTATCTGTTGCTCTTGATTGCCACCCTGGGAATGTGTCTGATGGTCTCCGCCGCCGACTTGGTGATGTTGTACGTAGCTATTGAGACAGCCTCGATTCCACTCTACGTACTGGCCGGCTTCCTGCGTGAGGACGATAAGTCCACAGAGGCGGGCTTCAAGTATTTGCTCTTCGGCGCGGTGACTTCGGCGATTCTGCTCTATGGCTTGAGCTTGCTCTTTGGTCTACAAGGTGGAACGGCGTTGTACGGTCATCCGCCGCTCGCCGCTACTTCCGACGCGATTTCCCTGGGCATCTTCCTGCTGGTGCTGGCCGGCCTGGCCTTCAAAGTGGCGATCTTTCCCTTTCACTTTTGGGCACCCGACGTGTACGAAGGCGCTCCAACGCCGGTCGTTGGTTTTCTCTCTACTGCCTCCAAGGCAGCCGGCTTTGCCGTGTTGATGCGCCTGCTGACCACAATCTTTGCCGCTACCGACTGGCAACCCATTTTGGCCATCCTGGCCGCCCTGACGATGACAGTAGGCAACGTCATTGCCCTGACTCAGAAAAACATCAAACGCCTGCTGGCCTATTCGTCCATCAGCCATGCTGGTTACGCCTTGCTGGGTATGGTAGCATTCTCGTCACTGGGGATAGCCGGCCTGATCTTCTATCTGCTGGTATACCTGCTCACCAACCTGCTCGCGTTTGGCCTGGTCGCCGTTGTGGGGCGGGCCAGCCGTTCGGATGAGATGACCGCCTATAACGGCCTGAGTCGACGGAACGCCGGCCTGGCACTGGCACTGCTGGCGGCTCTGCTCTCCCTGGCCGGCATACCGCCTTTCGGCGGCTTTGCGGCAAAATTTTTCATTTTCAATGCCGCGGTCGAGAACGGCTGGGTCTGGTTAGCAATTGTCGGTGTGCTCAATTCGATTGTCGGTCTGTACTACTACCTGAACGTTTTGAAGTATGTCTACCTGTACCGCATGGAGGGGGAACAAGAGGCTCAGCATTCCATTTCTCTTTCCCGCGCGGCGACCCTAGCGGTCTGCGTGTTGGTGGCAAGTATTCTGCTCCTGGGCACTGTCTTCGCGCCCTGGTTTGACGCTGCCCACTCACTTGCCTCAACTTTGTACTAGTTATCACAAAGAATGGTATAATCTCTGCGCATGAAACCGTCTTCGCCTCGCCCCTTTGCGCCTAATCTGACGGCCATGTCTCTAGCCGGGCAGATTGGCTGTGTCGTTCCTCTCATCATCCTGGCCGCCGTATTGGGTGGTCTGTGGCTCGACCGTCACTTTGGCACCGAGCGATGGATTACACTAGGCCTTCTCCTGGCTTCCCTGCCGATTTCCATTTTTATCACCTTCCGGCTGGCCATGCGCACGGTGCAAGAACTCAACCAGATGTTCCAGGCTCCTCCCTCCAGCCTATCTACCGGACAAGACGAGGAAACCGACGATGAGCAGTGAGTCCAAAACGACAAAACGCCTGCCTGTTAAACGCTGGTTGGTTCTGGGATTGATGGTGCTGGGGGCCTATGCCGCCTTTTGGGGCCCCTCTATCCTGAAACCCATCAATCCGCCAGTGGTCCTGCCAGCCGAACCAACAGGGCAGTCTATCGGCAAGTTTCCGATTACGAATACCTTGCTGGCAACTTTGATCACGGATCTCCTGTTGATCGGCCTCGCGCTGGCCGCCTGGAATTTCTACCGTCGCACCGATCAACCGCCGCGCGGCTTGCTCAACGCCTTCGAGGCTATCATCGAGTTCCTCTGGAACACGGTGGAGGGCCCGGCGGGGAAATGGGCACGCCGCATTTTCCCGGTCGTCGCCACATTGTTTCTCCTGATCTTCACGGCCAACTTGTTGAAACTCTTGCCTGTCTTCGAGACCATTGGTCGCCTGGAAGCCGTCCATCAGGAAGGTAGCAAGGGCTACGCGCCGGTCGCCCTCTTCCGCATTGGGCATATGACGGTGTATGCCCTGGATAAGGCACAGCCCTACAAAGTAATTAACGGCCAGTCGGTCCGGATAGACAGCCAGGGGAATCCCCTGGAGCCTATCCCCCCTGCCCAGGAATCCGCCGAAGCGGAGCATCCCGAGCATGAGGCGGCCCTGTGCGCGGCTTGCGAGGTGATTCCTTTCCTGCGCGGCAGCGCCACTGACATCAACTTCCCCTTTGCGCTCGCCATTCTGACCGTGCTCCTGACCCAGATATACGGTCTGTGGGCACAAGGCCCAGTATATCTGGAAAAATTCATCCAGATTCGGCGACTGACTCGCGGCGGCCTGTTGGGAGTGATTGACTTCGGCGTCGGCCTCCTGGAAGCGATTCTGGAATTTGCCAAGGTGCTTTCCTTTGGCTTCCGTCTCTTCGGGAATATCTTTGCCGGCACTCTGTTACTTTCGGTAGTCAGCGCGCTGACGGTGGTTGCTGTGCCGGCAGGGCTTTACATCTTCGAAATGTTCTTCGGCATCATTCAGGCTTATGTGTTCTTCCTGCTGGCAACGATTTTCCTGAGCGGAGCAACGCATAGTCATCATAGTTAGGAGGATAGAACGATGAATGGTATTGACGGAGCCTCCTTCGTGGCAGGCATGAAATTGTTAGGAGCAGGGCTGGCCATGATCGGCACAATTGGCGCCGGCATGGGGGTGGGCATTGCCGCCTGGGGCGGTCTGCAAGCCATGGGACGCAACCCAGAGGCCGCGCCAATCATCCAGACCAATCTGATTCTCGGCATGGCTTTCGCCGAGGCCGTGGCGATCTACGCGTTGGCTGTAGCCCTGATTATCGTCTTTGTAGGCTGAGGCAGCCAGGGAACGGACTCAGGTCATATGGACAGACTCGGTATTAACCTCGGCTCCCTACTTCTCTACGCCATTAACTTTACGATTGTCCTTATCGTGCTCTATGCCCTGGCGTATCGCCCAATACTCAGGGCATTGGAGACACGCCGTCAGAAAATTGCTCAAGGACTGGAGGATGCCCAGGCGGCCGCGGAAGCGCGCGCGAAAGCAGAGGAGGAAGCCGCTCGCATTCTGGCCGAAGCCCAGGCCAATGCCGCTCAGATTCTGCGCGAAGCCGAGGCGCGCGCCAGCCAAATCGCCGAGGACGCCCGCCACGCTGCCGAGGCGGAGGCGGCCCAGATCATTCAGGACGCCCAGGCCGCGATCGAAGAAGCGCGCAATCGCATGTTGATGGAATTGCGCGATCAGGTGACCAGCCTGGCCATCGCTGCCGCGCAAAAACTGCTTGGCATAGCATTGGACGAGAAACGCCAGCGCGCCCTGGTGGACGAATTCTTCACCAGTGTGCCGGCAGAGGTGTTGACTAGGTTGCAAGCAACAACTGTAGCCGGCGAAAGTGTCGAGGTGGTTTCCGCTTTACCGCTCACGGAAAGCGAACAGGCAGCAATCCGCCAGACCCTTCAGGCCCATCTCCCTCCCCATGCCCACATCCAGTTCCGCATTGACCCGGCGATTCTGGGTGGACTGGTAATTCGCGCCGGCCACCAGGTGCTGGATGGCTCCCTGGCCGGTCAACTGGCTGATTTACAACAAATATGGCGACAGTCCTGAGGTCATCCCCTACTACCCATAAAAACTGCTGTGCTTGCGCACAGCAGTTTTTGTTACTCCAAATAGACCTGGGAGAACCCTGATCTTCTATGCTGGTGACAACGCCTCCCACGAACGAGACCACGACCAGGCAGTCCTTCCTGGCTCTTGGAACAGACGGCGAGAAACGCACTGCCCCGCCGTGCCGTATGTTGCGAAGGTCTGAACCTGCTCACGCAGGGTGGGTCCCGCCCCGACAACTCCGCCTTGGCTCAGGCCTATCGCGTCGTATGTCGCGAGATTGGGACCCTACGTATGGGTGTTGGTTCAGGACGTATACGCAACACCACGCACACAGCAGGGCAGTTTTCTTATACCACAAACTCGCCAGGGTGGGTAGGGAAATATTAAAATTGGCTACTGTCGAACTCTCCAGCAGGATAGCCTAGTGCGGTACGTGGAGATACCGTCAAGGGACAGTGGACGATAGACGATGGACGGTAGACGATGGACGGTAAGAGGCAGACAACGAAGATGGATGTAGGAGACAGGATGGGGTCTTGTGACGGCGTGTCTTTACCACCCCACCGGGGTTAATCAAAAAGCAAAGCAATTCTCCATCCCCTTTCCAGGAGGCATCTCATGAAAACCAAACTGCAACTCATCCTTGGCCCCATGCGCCCGCCATTTCTTTTGCTGACGCCAGCCTGTACACTGGTAGGACTGGGAACCGCCTTGTGGGAAAAAGGCCACGTCAACCTCTGGCACTTTCTGCTCGTTCTGTTAGGCATGCTGGCCGCTCATATCAGCGTCAACGTTTTCAACGAATACTTCGACTTCCGCAATGGCCTGGACTCCCGTACCCAGCGGACGCCATTCAGCGGCGGCAGTGGAACGCTACAAGCCCAGCCGGAAATGGCGCCGACCGCGCTCCTCACAGCCTGGATCGCCTTTGCTATCGCCGCGCTGGTGGGTTTGTATTTTGTCGCCATGCGCGGTTGGCAGCTCCTCCCCCTGTGGCTAATCGGCCTTTTTCTTCTCTACGGCTACACCGCCTGGGTCGTATACCACCCCCTGGCCTGTTTACTTGCTCCCGGCCTGGGGTTCGGGCCTATCATAGTCATGGGAACACACTTCGCCCTGACCGGCGAATACTCCTGGTCGGCCTTCGCCGCTTCCCTGGTACCGTTCTTCCTGGTTTCGAACCTGCTGCTCCTCAACCAATTCCCAGATGTGGAGGCCGATCGCAGCGTCGGCAGGTGTCATTATCCCATTCTTCTCGGTAGGAAGACCAGCAGTTACCTGTACGTCACATTTTTGTTGGCGGCCTACCTATCCTTAATCTTGACAGTCGGGCTTGGTTTGCTGCCCCCACTGAGTTTGCTTGTCCTCGTCACGTTGATCCTCGGACTGCCGTTACTGCGCGCGGTACCCGCGAACGCCGAAAACGTTCCCGCGCTACTACCTTCGTTGGCGCGCAATGTTCTGCTCTCCCTGGCCACGCCATTGCTCCTTGCCGTTAGCATGATCGTGACCGGCTAAAAGCAGGCACCTCCAGCCCAGTCACATGATGGTACAATAGAAAAAACCATATCAAAAAAGGAGGATTGACATGAACGAATCCTATCCGTCTCCCACCCCTCCCGCCGCACCTCCCACGAGCACAATGGCGATCATCAGTCTCATTGGCGGGATCGCCGGCTGGACACTCCTGCCGTTCCTGGGTTCGATCGCCGGCGTGATCTGCGGCCACATAGCCAAGAGCGAGATTAAGAAAAGCGGCGGGACAATTGGCGGGGATGGCATGGCAACTGCTGGGCTGATTCTGGGCTACACGGCAATTGCCCTTGGTCTCTGCATCGTATGTGTGGCCATTCTTCTGCCTGTACTCGGCATTCCTCTCCTGACGGACACCGGTTCTTATTAAACCATGGGTGAGGTGGATTCATCCTTCCGTTCCGATTTGCCTCACCAACAACGCCAGAGCAATCCCTGGTGGATTGCTCTGGCAATTCTCGTTTCTCTACTCTGTCTCTGCGTTGGCCTGATCGGCCTGCTCCTGGCCTTTGGCCTTCCTTTCCTGGAATGACTTGGCCATCAGGATAAGCACTGGATGGCCTCGGGAGCAATTTCCAGGCAGACTTCGCGCCCCGGCGGACAGGCCTCTGGCAAGTAGAAGTAGAAGCCATTACCCAGCACAATGCGAAAGCGATCCTGCTGGAAAACTATATCCACGACCACACCCCGCAAGACACCTTCCTCTACCAGGCGTACCCCTTCCGGACGTATCAGCAGGTCCACTGCTTCACCGCGCGCGTGACGATGCCGGCAAGCAAGCCAGAAACGCCCCAGCTCGGTCTGGACCTGACATGGGTAGCCAGTGGTGACCACTTCGCCGTGAAGGAGATTGCCCGCGCCCAGGAAGCGCGCTGCCCAGACCGAACCCGGCGAATTCCAGACTTCGGCTGGCGAGCCATCGCGCAGAATCTTTCCCCCGTGCAAAAGAAGGACGCGATCGGCAATGGCAAAGGCTTCTTCCTGGTCATGGGTGACATAAATGGCCGGGATGCGACTGGCGCGCAACAGGTGGCGCAACTCCTCCAATAACTCGGCACGCAAGGCGCGGTCCAGCGCGCCCAGCGGCTCATCGAACATCAACAAGCGTGGCCGAGGTGCCAGAGCACGCGCCAGGGCGACGCGCTGCTGCTCACCTCCGGAGAGAGTAGTCACGCGCCGCCGCTCAAAGCCCACCAGATTCACCTGCCGCAAGGCCTCCGCGGTGAGTTGTTCTATCTCCAAGCGTGGTAACTTCCGCATCCGCAAGCCGAAGGCCACGTTCTCGGCCACTGTCAGATGGGGGAAGAGCGCGTAATCCTGAAAAACCAGGCCAAAATTACGTTGATGGGGCGGAAACGCGGAAATATCCTCGCCGTCCCAGGTCACCTGACCCTGCTCCGGGCTTTCCAGACCGGCAATGATACGCAACAGGGTAGACTTTCCACTCCCAGAAGGCCCCAGGAGGCAAATCGTCTCCCCAGAAGCAACATGGAAGGAGACACCGCACAACAGCGGCATCCCCTCGTATTGTTTCCAGATATCGCGAACCGCCAACATCGCCAAAGGAACTGACAACTTCCAGCATACAGGCGACGCGCGCCTATATCAACGCGTCGCACAGGTTCTCTACAAGAGACTACAATACAAGGTTGACTATCTGCGTCGCAGGGCGACAAGAATGAGCGCCAATCCTGCCAGGAACAAGGCACCAATCCAGAAATAATCCAGCAAATTGCCGAATTGCAAGCCCAGGGCTACAGCCAGCAGGATCAGCACGACGGCAGGGATATACGCCCAACCCTGGCGGGCGAAGAGCGCTGTGACCAGGAAAGTCAGGCCCAAGCCCAGGAAAAAGACCCCGCCGGTGTCTACGCCGCCAAGAACACCGGAAAGGACGGACACAACCGCCAGCGTCAACAGGACGCCAGCCGGGATAAGCGCCCACCAGCGTTGGCGGTCAAGCAAATAAACCAGCCAAAAAGCCAGGCTGATGCCCCCCAGAAAAGCCATGCCGTCCCAGGACTCCGGCAAGAAGGCCGCCCCTCCAATTCCCAAAAGCACCATCGCCGGAAAAACCGCCCACCAGTTCGCACGAACGTCATGGGAGAGCACATACAGGAAGGCAAACCCTCCCACGCACCCCAAGACTCCCCAGAAGAGATCCACATCCGGCGGGATGAGACCAACCTTTTCGAGAAGTGTAGCCAGCCCTGCCAGGATGAGGACTGCGCCCAGAACGATTCGCCAGTCAATGCGTTTCATCGGATGCTCCTTGTCAGTTAATGTTCACCGCGCTGATGCCAGCTTCCATATGTAGCTCGACGCGGTACGGCGCGCGCTCGTAATCCACCGATTGGTAAACGCCGGGATGCAAGAGCGGGAAACGCTGTGGATCAATGGTAAACGACGAGATTCCCTGATCCAGGTGAATGCGGGCCGCCACGCCTTCCGGAATCCGCACATCCAGGCTGGCAGCTCCGGCCTCGATGTCGAACAGAGCATTCGTGACCCGCGCCGGCGCAGTCAACGTCACCCGGCTCGCGCCGGCTTCAAGTTTCAGGTAAGTGACCTGCAGCTCGCTCAAGTCCAGCGTCAACTGACTGGCCCCACTCTCGACCGTCAACTGGAGCGGCACCTCGTTGGTGAGGTGGAATTGCCACACCCCGCTTTCCGGTCCCAGGAACGGTACAAACGTGGGCGCGCATTCAATGCTGGCCGTCAATTGGTCACCCTCCAGGCGACTAGAGAGGTGCAAGCCGACGCCATGATTGGCTGTCAGAAGCACGCCCGTAGGCGCCCCACCGCCAATGTACATCTGCCCGGCGCCATGCTCGAATTTAAGCACTGCCTGGCGCGCACCTTGTAAATCCAGAACCGTTTGTTGCTCTTCCATCACAAAAGCACGCCGCGGCAGAAAGGCACTCGCGATCAGCCAGCCGCCTGCCAACAAGAGGAAGAACGGCCAGAAATATTCCCAGACGCTATCCAGAAAGCCAGCGGCCTTAAGGGCGAAGCACAGGCCGAGCAGGATCAGGACACTTCCCCAAAAGAGAAGATGACGTTGTGTGGACATGGTCAAGCCCTCCTGCTCCTCAGCAGACCGCGCACAAGGAACCACAAGCCCAGCAAGAAGAAAATAATTGCCAGGGCGTATTCCTTGTACGGTCCCAATAGATCCAGGCCGCCGAAGATGGCGCCGAATACGACAAACATGGCCAGGCTGATGAGGATGAGATTCAGGCCGTGGCGCAGCGCCTCGCGGAATCCCCTTCCCAGAATCCCACTCAGGATACGCCCCACGCCCACAAAACCGGGGATGAGCGTCCACATGTAGGACCAGGATTCCCAATCACCGCTGGCGTTCTGGTAGTACAGGATACCGCCAACGCCGGCGACGAGACAGGCCGGAATAGCCATCTCCGCTGCGCCGGTCAATAAGCCGATCACGAGCACAATGCCTCCAGCCAGCACTACCCACATCGGCCAGTCAAAAGGAGGAATGAGATCGGCCAGGGCAGGGTTGATCTTCAAAGCCGCGAACCAGGCTGCCAAAAGGAGCAGGATCAACCCCAAAGCCAATTGCGTACGCGCACGATCTTCCATATGACACTTCTCCCAGAACAAAAAATAGGATGCCTGTAGGATATACGCTCAAAGAAAGGAAAAGTTATGGCAATCTTCGCCCGGCGCGAAAGACAGCCTTATCCCGCACAAGTTGGCAATTGGTATACCGCCTTGCCATTGCCGATGATCGTTGGCGAAAATACTGGCCACAGAGTGCAAGATACAGCCTCATCCTCACGCCAGGGGACTTCTTCATTATATCCCAATTGCTTTGGTACTTGGCGCGGTTGCAAACTGTGCGGCTTACGCTGCTACCCAAAGGCTCCGGCAGGTCATAAACCGAGGGCCTCTATCCACACCTGGCCGGCCGTCATTGACCTCCCCTATTTACTTGACAAAACCATCCCCCTGTGATACCTTGCAGGTAAGCAGTGAAATCCCGCAATCCAATCGAGAGGCGTATTTGAAATTATGAAACTCATTTGCGCAATCGTCCGCCATTTTGACGGCGATGAAGTAGTTCACGCGCTCATCAGCCAGGGTTATCGCGTCACGCGCCTGGCCAGCACAGGAGGATTCCTGCGACGCGGCAACGCGACGCTCTTGATAGGTACAGAGGACCATCAAGTGGACGAGGTAATCGAAACAATTCGCGCTGCCTGTCTACCGGCCGAAAGTGAGCAACACCGCGCCACGATCTTCGTCATCAATCTACTTCGCGTCGAGCGCATCTGACCATGTCACGCTTATCCTTGCTGATTCTGCGAGCCCGGCGCGCGGCGCGGCGCTTGACCTGGGGAGGGGAATGGGCACTCCCCCTACCCCAATCCGTGAAGCGTAACCTGAGTTGGTTTTTCTTCGACGGCTTGTTCGCTGCCGCCAGCGACAATATCATTGTTACCTATCTATCCCTCTATCTACTTGCCCTGGGGGCCACGCGCGGCCAAATCGGCCTGATGAGTTCCTTTTCCAGCCTGAGCGCAGCTGTGCTTTTGCTCCCTGCCGCCCTCCTGGTAGAGCGAGTCGGGCATCGTAAAGAACTCACTATCCTGTTCGGCGGAATCCTGGCAAGAGGAATGGTCTTCCTGCTTGCCTTACTCCCCTTTGTCCTGTCAGGACCAGCATTGATTTATGCTGGCATCACCCTGGCCGTCTTACGCGATGCCTTCGGCAACCTGGGATATCCGGCCTGGATGTCGCTGACCGGCGCGATTGTCCCCATAGACGGACGTGGCCGTTACTTTGGGGCACGTAACTTCGCCATGGGAATCGCCGCCATGGTCATGATCTACCTTATCGGTGAGCTCATTACCCGTACTACCCCTCCCCACGGCTATCAACTGGCACTGGGGCTGGCCGTCCTATTAGGAGCGACTTCCACGTTCTGTTTCTGGCGCCTGCACGACCCCCAACAGGAGGAAACTACTCCCACGAGCAACAGCGAGCGCTTCTCGTTGCGGGCGATGATACAAGACATCCGTTCAAGGCCAGCTTTCGTGGCCTTGTGTCTGGTCATGGCGGCATGGAATTTCTCCCTAAACATTGCCGGGCCCTTCTTTAACGTATACATGGTCGAGGGCTTGCGATTTAGCGCTGTCATGGTCGGCGCGGCCACGATCGTCTCGAACATTTTCGGCTTGCTCGTCCAGCCCCGCATTGGCGCTCTTTCTGACCGCTGGGGGCCGCGCCGCGTCCAACTGCTTAGCATGTTCTTTATCCCCCTCTTGCCCGCCGCCTGGATTTTCATCACCCGCTTCTGGCAGGTGGCCGCGCTGCATGTGTTCAGTGGGGCCCTGTGGGGAGCTTTCAACCTGGTATCCTTCAACTTGCTACTCTCCTTTACCCCCGCCTCGCAACGCGCGCGCTATGCCGCCCTATACCAGATGATGGTCACGCTGGCACTGGCCGGCGGCGCGGCGGTCGGTTCCTGGATCGTAACAGCCTGGGGGTACCGGGCAGTGTTTCTCTGCTCAGCCATCGGCCGCTTCAGCGCCGCCTTGCTCTTTGCCCGTTTCGTTCCGGCCGTCCTTCCACCACGCAAAAGCGTAACGAATGCCTGAAAGCACAGTCTGTACGTTCCCCCGCTCCTGTTCGTCACCCTTTCTCCCCCAGAAGGAGCAAGAAGCCCTCAAACTTGGTACAATACTCATAGGTCCTGATCTTCGCTCGGAGGCAAACCTATGGACGACTACCTGTGGTGGCAAGACGGCATCATTTACCAGATTTATCCTCGCTCCTTTGCCGATAGCGACGGTGATGGTCTGGGGGACTTACCCGGCATTACCGCCCATCTTGATTACCTGGCCGAACTCGGCGTAGATGCCATCTGGCTCTCCCCCATCTACCCCTCGCCAGACAAGGACTTCGGTTACGACGTCAGCGAGTACTGCAACGTGGACCCGCGCTTCGGCACGCTGGCCGATTTCGACACCCTGGTACGCGAGGCACACCGACGCCACATGCGTGTGATCCTGGATATGGTCCTCAACCATACTTCCGATCAGCACCCCTGGTTCCAGGAATCGCGTCGTTCGCGCGACAACCCCAAACACGATTGGTACATCTGGAAAGATCCGCTTCCCACGCGTAGAAGGGGAATTGGGAAGCCACCCAATAACTGGCAGGCTTGCTTTGGCGGTAGTGCCTGGACATACGTTCCGGAACGGGGCCAGTACTACTACCACATGTTCCTTCCCGAACAACCCGATGTGAACTGGCACAACCCGGCCGTGCGCCAGGCTATGTTCGATGTCTTTCGCTTCTGGCTAGAGCGCGGCGTGGACGGTTTTCGTCTGGATGTTTTCAACGCCTACTTCGAAGACCCCCAATTCCGCGACAACCCGCCGAAATTCGGATTGCGTAGCTTCGACCGCCAGCATCACCTCTACGACTGTGACCAGCCGGAGATGATTCCCTTGTTGCAAGAACTGCGCGCACTGCTCGATTCCTACCCGGAACGTTACGCCGTGGGCGAGACGTTCATGGCAACCCCCGAAAAGGCGGCCTCCTACTGCGGCCCGGATAAACTGCACGCGGCCTTCAACTTCGAATTCACGGCCTGCCCTTTCCGCGCTGATCGTTTCCTGAGAGCTGTTCAGCGCTGGGAAACTGCCACCGGCGAAAACGTCTGGCCGAACTACGTCCTCAGCAACCACGACGTGCCTCGCAGCGCCACGCGCTACGCCCAAGGCGAAGACGACGCGCGCGCCAAGGTGGCCCTCGGCCTGCTCCTTACCCTGCGCGGCACGCCTTTCCTGTACTACGGCGAAGAAATTGGCATGCGCGATATTCGCCTGAAACGCTCGGAAATCCTAGACCCACCCGGCCGGCGGTACTGGCCCTTCTACAAAGGACGCGACGGATGTCGCTCCCCCATGCAATGGGACGATACGCCGCAGGCCGGCTTTTCCGTGGCCAAGCCCTGGCTGCCGGTCCATTCCAACTACCGTTGGCGGAACGTCGCCGCGCAACGCGAGGACGCGGCCTCCATCCTCCAATTCACCCGCCGATTAATCGCCTTGCGCAAGGAGAACCCCGCTCTGCGACGCGGCCGTCTTCACGTGATTAGCCTGCCCGATCGCGACGGCCTGGCCTACCTGCGCATTCATGCCGAGCAGACATTGCTGATCGGCCTGAATTTCTCCCCCCATTTCCTGACGTTACCTCTCCAGAAACAAAGCTTGCCAGAGGCAACCTGGGAAGTGTTGTTTTCGAATCAATCGGTCTCTGCCCAGCCTCTCGACAAGGCCACACTGCGCCTGGCCCCTTATGAAGTTTGTATCCTGATTGCTCGATGATCTGTGGACGGAATCGCTTACCCTGCTGGTGAAAGGCCAGCCCCGGCCGCCGGCCCGCTATTGCGTTTCCTGCCACCCCTGCCGGAGGGGATGACAACCGCCGCGCTACAGCGCGTCCTGCCGGCTGGCGAGCAAGAGGCTCCCTGCCTCCTCGATCCCTTCGGCAGCGCGCCCAACCTGGCGGTAGAAGCGGCCGCACAGGGCAGGCGCGTCCTGGTTACGGTCAACAACCCGGTCACCCGCTTTCTGCTTGAACTCGCCGCGGCCGCGCCGCCGCGCCACGAATTCCAAGCCGCCCTGGCAGAGCTCGGCACGGCGCGCAAAGGCGAAGAACGACTGGAAAATCACCTCCAATCGCTCTACCTGACCGAATGCTCCCGCTGTCGACGCGAAATCCCGGCCGAAGCCTTCGTCTGGGAACAGGGTAACAAAACCCCTGTGGCGCGCCTGTACCGCTGTCCCTGCGGCGAAGCCGGAGAATTCCCCGTCACCGAAGAGGATCGGCATCGCGCCGCCACCCTGGAATCCACGGCCGCGCTCCATCGTGCCCGCGCCCTGGAACGCGTCGCAGCACTCGACGATCCCGACCGCCCTCTGGTGGAAGCCGCCCTGAACTGCTACCTACCCCGCGCCATCTACGCCCTGATCACGATCATCAACAAACTCGATAGCCTTTCCCTGACGCCCGAACGTCGCCGCTGTCTGACCGCGCTGGTGCTCTTCGCCTGCGACGCGGCCAATACCCTGTGGGCACACCCGGAAGACCGTCCGCGTCCCAAACAATTGACCCTGCCGGGCCGTTTCCTCGAGCACAACATCTGGCTAGCCCTGGAACGCGGCCTGGAGACGCTCACCACCGCCCGACCCACGCGCGGCGTCCCGCTGGTCAACTGGCCTCGGCCAGCCCCCGACGGCGGTATTTGCCTGTTCGAAGGTGCCCTGCGCGATCTCTCCGGGCGTCTGACGAAGTTCCCCATCCAGGCGATTCTGACCGTCATTCCCCGTCCGAATCAAGCCTTCTGGACGCTTTCAGCTCTATGGGCCGGCTGGCTGTGGGGACGACCTGCCGCCAGTGCCTTCAAAGCAGTGTTACGCCGTCAGCGTTACGATTGGGATTGGCACGCTGAGGCCCTGAGCGCGGCCTTCCGCCATATGGCGCAAGCCGTCCCGCTTCAGGCACCGATCCTGGCCTTCCTCGCTGAGCCGGAGGCGGCTTACTTGAGCGCCACGCTGGTCGCCTTGGAGAGCGCCGGCTTCGATTTAAATGCTTTGGCTATACGCACGCCACACGACCCGATCTCCATCTTTGGCCGCAAGCGCGCTTACGAACACGTCCCCCTCAACCGTCCCACTCCTGAAATGATCAGCCTGGCTCTACAGGAATACCTGCGGGCGCGCGGCGAGCCAACCACCTACCTCCATCTCCACGCCGCCGCCCTCCAGGCCATGGCTGTCGAACAATCCCTTTCCTACGCGCAGAACGACATCTCCAAAATTCACGAGCCGATTCAAAAAGCCCTGCAATCCCAGAACTTCGTACATTATAGCGAGGCCCAAAGCCTGGAAAGCGGAGTATGGGGACTGGCAACATGGGACCAGGCCGCAATCCCGCTCCCCGACCGCGTGGAAATGGGCATGGTCCGCTATCTGCAAAAGCACCCCGGCGCCACCCTCCAGGAGGTGGCCGGGGCACTGAACGAAGAACTCACCGGCCTCCTGACCCCTTCCCTGGGCCTGATTCATCAGGTATTGACCTCCTACGCGATCGAGCGTGAGGGACGCTGGATGTTGCGCCCCGAGGATAATGCCGGCACACGCCGCGCGGAACTTGAGGCGATTGGGGAGACCCTGTCGGCCCTGGGACAGCGCCTTGGCTACCTCGTCTCTAGCGGGGACGAAGCCGGCCGGCTGCTTCTCTGGCAAGAGGGAGGGGAGAATGCCTTCGCTCTGTATCTCTCCGCCTCTGCCGTCGTTGGCAGAATCCTGCGCCAGAACCCCTATCCCCCATCCCGGAGTATCCTCGTCCTGCCCGGCGGGCGAGCAGGCCTGCTGATGTATAAACTGCGGCGAGACCCCTCGCTCCTGGCTTTGTGGACTCAGGGGTGGCGAGTGCTCAAATTCCGCACCCTGCGGCGGCTACACACCACGGCGAATCTCACACGCGAGGGCTTCTTGCAAGAACTAAGCAATGACCCCCTCGAAGCCCCTACCCAAATGCGCTTGTGGTGATCGCTGAGAAATCCCCTGAACAAACGCTTTGGCCGTTACGTATCAGCCAGCGAAGCCGAGCGGGACCCTTCTGGCAAATTTCTTGTTTCTCCCCCTTGCTTCAGGAGTCGAAGTGTAAGAGTTCCAGAATCGTACCCAATTGCGAAACGCTATCTATGTAAGCATAACGACCGCCATCCCAGCCGCCAGATTGTACCACCGGCATCCCACGCGCCTGCAGCAGAGCCTTCGCTTCCTCGAAGCGTTCCACACGCACCGCGATATGGTGAATTCCCTCGCCATGTGTGCGCAGGAATTCCTCCCAGGTGCTTGGCGCGCCAATTGGCTCGATCAGTTCCATCTGGATAGGGCCCATATCGAAAAACGCCGCCCTGCCATGCGCCGTCGAGGGCTGACCACGATACACTGTCTGTGCGAAGGAATCGGCCGCGATCAACACGATCTCTGGCTTCGGCAAGCCAAACACCTCCGCATAGTGAGCCGCGGCCCGCTCCACATCCCGCACGATGATTCCAACTTGCACAATCGCGTTGTTCTCCAGGTGATTCATGTGGCCTCCATCAGTACTGAAATTCTAGAATCTCTTCATCGTCCATGAGACGAGCAATGAGCTGCCGATGGCAACGCCTCCGGCCAAGCGTTTGTAGCGTGTACCGCACCTGATCGCCCTGTTTCGAGACGTATTGTTTGTAAACCCGAACGCCACAGGAGCAAAAGATTTCCTCCACAGGATTCTGGCGTGCATAGTCAAGCGATACCGCCAGGCAGTATACATGTGCATCGCGCAAATTATCCAGGCAGTGTTCGAACAGAGGGAAAACCCAGAGCACGAGCAGAACGATCAGCGTGCTGGCAGCCACCAGGAGGTACAGGCCGCTCCCAAGCCCCATCCCCAGCGCAGCGACCAACCAGATGGTAGAGGCTGTTGTCAGACCTGCGATCTTCCCGCCATCGCCTCGCAGGATCGCCCCCGCGCCCAGGAAGCCAATGCCCGTGACGATGTTGGCCGCCACGCGTGCGCTGTTATCCGGGAAGCGAAAGGACAATATCGTGAACAAGGTAGCGCCGAACGTGACGAAAATCATCGTACGAAAACCGGCCGACTTATCGCGAAATTCGCGCTCTATACCAATCAAACCACCCACCAGCACCGCCAGTGTCAGTTTGAGAACATCCTCCAGAACAATGCTCATGTCCAACCTCCATTTCTCACTAGGAAGAAAAGATTGGGGAAGCCTTACGCGCCCAGGGAAAGTTGCTCGATTTCCAACCACATGGGTGGATTGGCCAGGGTACCATAACGCAGGTGACCGGCCGGCGTGAAGGCCGCGTATTGATTGTCTATCCAGATCACCAGGCCCAAAGGCGGCCGTGGGGAAAGTGCCGTACTCAAAACCTCTTCCCCATCGAGGCGGAATTCACATCCATCGGCCAACCACCGAAAAGAGTAGGTATGCCACTCCGTGACCTCAATCGGCAGAGCCACTCCATTCTGATGAATCAGGCGCGCAGCCAGGCAACGCGCCAGCCGCGCCAGCGGACGAATGACCAGGAACGGGATGCCCGGCAGGGTCAGCGCCAAGAGGGCGGACGGCCAGCGCGGCGAGCGGAAAACCCCGGCAAAGAAGCCATTCGCCGGCTGTGCCGCTCGTTCGGACACAGTCAGATAGTTCTCTGGTGAGGCATAGAAGAACCAAATGGCATTCGGCAAAGTCGGCAGGCGGAACGGCGTCGCACCAAAGCCCAGGGATAGGCCAAAGGGGTCATTCCAAAGGCCGAACCCCCACGTGCCAGGCAAATGCGAGGCAGAAACACGCGCTCGCACGGAAAAAGACAAGGGCGGATGGTGAGGAAAGCGGGAGCGGGTAAGCCGATGATAGTCATCCCACTGCGCCAGCCGATACTCACCCGCCTTCCCGGCCGGGACGCTCAATTGATACCCTTGCGCCGTTGCCTGTACCACCGCCCCAGGGGTACAGCGAAAAGACATAGCCACACAATGCACCATGCCGGCACCCAAACTTCCATCAAATCATCTTCGGGCTTTTCTCGGAGGGCATCGCGCGGGCAATCTGTGCCGCCAGCGAAGCATTGTTCAGCAAAACCGCCAGATTGGTACGCAAGGTTTCATCGCGGGTCAGGTCACTCAGACGCTGCAAGAGGAAAGGGGTCAAGGCATGACGACGAATGTTTTGCTTTTCTGCCTCGGCACGCACGCGTTGAATCAGAGGTTCCAGGCTGGTGCGCGGCAGGGTCTGGTCTACCGGCGGCGGCTGGCAGACCAGCACCGCACTGCGCATTCCCATCTCCCAGTGCAAACGAGCAAACTCCGCAACCTCTTTGGGAGTATCCAGTCGCAAGGTGACCGGCAAACCACTCTCGCGCCAGTAGAACGCCGGGAACTCGTTGGTCCGATAGCCGACGATCGGTACCCCAATTGTCTCCAGGTACTCCAACGTCGCCGGCAGGTCCATGATCGCTTTCGCGCCCGCGCATACGACAATCAGCGGCGATTCCGCCAGGAGAGGTAAATCCGCGGAGACATCCAGCGTCAGCGGGGAGTAGACACCGCCAATTCCGCCGGTAGCAAAGACCTTCAGACCCGCGCGTCGCGCAATCCAGAGTGTGGCCGCAACAGTCGTACCGCCGCTTTCGCCCCGAAATACAGTAGCGGCCAGATTGCGAGGGCTGATCTTCTGAGCATCCGTTTTGTACGCAAGTTGTTGAATCTCCTCCTCGGTCATGCCCACGCGGATCTTACCGTCCAGCACGGCTATCGTGGCTGGTGTTACCCCTTCGTCCTGAACAGCCTGTTCCATGCCACGCGCCAGGGCATGATTGCTCGGCCGAGGCAGGCCATGGGTAATCACCGCGGACTCCAGGGCCACGATCGGCAAGCCTCGCTGCAACGCCCGGCTGACCTCGCGGGAGTAGATGAAATGAGACGGCAAGGCGGTCATATCAACAGTTGATCATACAGCCTTTCGAGGGATAGTTGTGGGTCCACCGTGCCCTCGGCGCGCAGCGTCAGCGAAGCCGCCGAGACGCCGAGGCGGAGCGCGTCGTCCAGCGGAATGTCATTCAACAGGCCAAAGATCACGGCGGCCGTCAAGGCGTCGCCGGCGCCTGTCGGATCGACTATTTTCGTGCGTAAGGCAGGGATGTGACCGGTCGTCTCAGAGGTAGCATAACAGACCCCAAACTCCGCCAGCGTTACGATAGCAATCTTGACTCCCTGTGCGACCAGTTGACGCGCTGCAGCCGTAGCCGCCGGCACATCGGCCGGATCGAAGAACTGACCGATTAAGACAGCCGCCTCCGCACTGTTCGGAGTGATCAGAAAAGCCTCGCTCAGATGAGCCTTCAAGCGTTCCGCCAAACTAACCGAAGTCGGGTCGGCGCAAACAGGCACCCCGGCCTTACGCGCCAGCGCGAAGACAACCTTGAGCGCCGCCGGCGATAAGTTGGCATCCACGAAGACCAGAGAGGCAGAACGAAACAGAGCCTGGCGCTCACGCAAAGCCTCTGGCGTCAGGCTGGCCATGACGCGCATGTCATCCAGCGCAAAAGCCAGTGAGCCTCGTGAATCGAGGGTTGCCAGATAAACACCACTGGGGAACTCCGCACTGCGAATCGAGGCCGAAACGTCTACTCCGGCCTCGGCGGTATGGGCCAGAATCTCCTCCCCAATGCGATCAGCACCGACAGCCGTGACCAGGACGACATGTTCTCCCAGCCGCGCCAGATTCTCGGCTACGTTACGCGCTACGCCACCATAGGCCGCGCGTATCCGCGCCGGATTCGAGGTGCCGCGCTGAATTTCGGCCTCCAGCCGACCGATCAAGTCCAGGCTGGAAGCACCCAGGAGCAGGCACGAGGAAGAAGCATCCCTGGTACGATCCGTTCCTGCCATTTTCTTCCCTATCACTCCTGTATGCGTCCAATCAGGCACTCTTGCGCTTGGCAATGGCTACCACCACGCCCAGGATGCGGTGATGACGGTCCATGGAAATAGGCGGATAGTCTTCTGTCGACTCGGAGAAAAACCGGCCCGCTCTCCAACGTTTGATCATGTACTGATACGCCTGCGGGTCGTGGTCATCCGGGCGAGAGGCGATGACAATGGCATTCTCGTCTGCCGTCCCCTCGCTCTGGTAGAAGAGTGCCAGATCACCTTCTACAATCGGGACAGGGGTAGCCGCATTCATGCTGTTCCCCTGCACCCTGGCCCATCCGTATTGCCGATCACGCTGGATCGAAATACGTCTGTCGTCAGGACGCACTGAGAAAATCGCGTATGCCTCCTCCCCAAGTCGAAAACCGTTTATATCCAGGCGCATCTCCTCCTGCGAGTTTTCTACCCACAACGAGCCGTCCGGGCCGGCTTGAACGGCAATGAGTTCGGGAAACGAGCGAATGGAGAGGAAATCGAGGCCAACGGCCGACTCTGCCGGGCGGGCTGAGGAGGCGGTGATTGGTTGCGCCGTACGCGCCGACTCGTAACTTTTCCGTAGAGCCTCCTTGAGGCCGAGATAGTCCGGATGATTTTCGCCGTTCGGTAGTTCCGAGGAGGCCCAGCCGCGGAACTTCCGCATTGCTTCCTGATAACATGCGAACGCAGCCGCAGCCATAACCTGGCGATCTCGGCTATAGGCTAGCATCAACAGCCAGAGAGCCAGCCCTTCATTGTAAAAGTCATTCTGACGACGGAAAGCACCAACGGCTTGCTCGAACCGCGTGCAGGCCAGGTGAGGATTGCCTTGATCCAGTGTAATGGCCCCTGCAAACAAGTACTCATAAGCGCAATATGGCACCTGGTAAGTGGCAGGTTGTTGTAATTGCTTCTCAATGGACGTCAGTTCAGACAGGAGTCCTTGCGCGTCCATCCCCAGCAAGCGATCGCGCTGCTCCCGAATCAGTTCAAAGGCCGATGCGAAAGTCACCCGCTGCAGGATAGATCGGATTTCACTTTCCATACTGCCCCTCCAACAGGGATTTCAATTGCTCGAGCGAACGCAATGTCTCCGGCGTCAGCAGAGGTGGTACCAAGGGATTCGCCAGGCTAGTAGTAATGGTCGAAGTCAAGGCGACCAGGAGAGGCTCAGCAAAGCGTCGGGTGGGATCGCGGTTCAGGCCCTCGGCGATGGCCAGAATCAGGTCGCGTTGGGCCTCCGCCCGTGCCTGCTCCACAGCGCGAATGCGTGTGGCTTCGGCCTGGGCACGCAGCAGATTGGCCCGACTCTGCAAATCGGCCTGCCAGTTGCGCTCACGCTGTTCCCTGACGACAGCCGGCGGCTCCAGACGGGTGATCTGGATGTCGGTCACATAGTAACCGAAGGGCCGTGTCAAATCATTGAGTCTCTGCAGCAATTCCTGCCTGGTCTGCTCGCTCAGAATAACGCCCTCTCCATGATTGATCAGGATTTCATCCAGGTTGAGGCTACCGAGGTAATCCGGAACCACACTGGTCACCTGTCCCCAGACGAGATCCACGCCTTTCATCTCGGTGAGCGTTTTCCCATCCGGCATGCGCACGGAGGTGCGCTCGACGGCTGCCTTGACGGCCTCCGGATCGAAGGGATAGAGCAAATCGGTCTTCCCGCGCGCCGGGTTCCCCAGGCAACATTCTACCCGCACGGTAACGCTGACCTTGATGCCATCTTTCGTCCAGCAAGGAGCAAGAGTCTCTTCCCTGACTTGCGGGCGGATATCTACAACCTCTTTGACCGTCTCAAACCAATCCAGGAAAGCCATATTCCGTCCTGGCCCCACCACACGTGAAAAGCGTCCGCCGCGTTCCACGTACACCGCGTTGCCATCGAAGACAATGAGGCGCAACGGTCCCCCCAGGTGCTGAGCCATCCAGGCTTGCCAACCACCATTCTCCTCTACCAGTTGCCCCTTTTTAACCAGAAGAGAGGGGAATTGATACAACCGAGAGAGCGGAGACGGCATCTCCAAGACGCCATACAGGCGATGTTCAATAATGCGTCGTAGGTTCACATCCTCCGGCGGCCGATAGAATTCTCGCAGGAATTGTATCGGAATCCAGAGGCTGACTCCCTTTACGAGGCCATGGAACAGGCATACCATCAAGAAAAACACCGGCAGGGTCACCAACCAGACAACCGGATTAGCAGCACGTTTGATCATCCACTCGACCTGCAAAATCCGGACCAGCAAGAAACCGACCGGCAGGAAAGCCAGCAAGAAGGGCCAAAGGAGTACGGCCGAGCGTACTGCGGAATCACGATGGGCCTCGCCGCGATTGTAGACTCTCGTTTGCCAGTCAGCGGGATTGGAGGAAGGATGGAACGGCATAGGATCTAGCCCTCCTGGCCTTTCTCCTCATGGCCGCCGGACTTGCGCCGACCCCACGCCATCGGCATAGTCGCCAGATTGGCTTCCTCGGCGGACTGATAACGGGTAATGTAATCCTGAACGGCACTGAGAAAGAGTAACGCGATCGCCGAGGGAGGAAGTTCCGGGTGCATCTTCTTAACCTGTTCAAAGCCTTCGGCAATGGAGGTCAGTAACAGAGATTGCGCATACGCCCAGGCCTCTTGCTGTAAGCGGTTGGCCTCGGCTTCGGATTGGGCCAGCGTTTCTTCCCTCTTTCGTTCCCAGGTGGCTTTCCAGGATTCGATCTGTTGTTGAGAGATGCGATCAATATCTCTTTCCGCGCCTTCCGGGAAACGGAAATTGACGATACGAGCCGTCAACAAATGTACCCCGACCACGCGCAAGCGGGAGCGGGCACGTTCCGTGATCGTGCGCGAAATTGCCTCCAAAGCGCCGGTCACCCCTCCCTCCCGCTGCCAGAAACCATCAATGGGATGCTGATGCAGTTCCTGGCGGGCGACCTCCTCCACCTGCGATACGACCCACTCATCCCAGTATAAGGGAGCCTGCTCCCCTTCACGGATTTTGAGACCCGTCTTGCTCAACACGGCCTGGACACGCAACGAAGAAAACGGGTATGTGGTATTGAGGTGGTCGGGTCGTCTGGCACGTTCTAGAAGGGGATTTTCCTTACATATCCTATCATAGAGTTCCGCATCCCAGACCTCGCGGTCCAGGCGAAACGCCATAAACAGAATGGCCGTATACCGAATCCCGTCCTGCGAAGTGACTTCCAGGGAGGAAACGCGCAACTGATTGCGCAGGTCCATGATCTGGAACGGACGCTCCAGCCTGCTCAAGAAGACGAGGCCGGGGCCGTCCACGCGGCGGAATTCTACCCCGCTGGTGATACCGGCCACCTGATGAGCGCGCATCCAGATCAAACCCGGCGCGCCAAAGCCACGTGCAATTGGCCCACTGATACATCGCTCGACTCGACGCCCGGCGTGATCGGCAACCACGTACATAGACGCCTGCATACCCCAGGCGTAGTAAAGCAAGACTTGGAATCGTCTTATTTGCTCTGCCCTGTCTTCTGGCCTGGAGGCCGGTACGATCACCAGGGCCGCATGGTAGAGATACCAATAGAAAATAACGAGCAGTGGCAAGGAGAAGACCAGCAGGCCCAAAGCCCGTCCCAACCACCACCCGAGGGCCAGTACCAGGACATGGAAAAGAGCAGTACGAAGCCCGCGCTGCCTGCTGTAGCGGCGCGTCAACAAGTACACCAAAATAGGCGGCGCCCCAATGAGGATGAGCCAGAACAAAACCTTGAATACCACTATCCAGGGTTCTTCAAGTCGCATCCAAAACCAGCGCGCCAATAAAACCATAACGGCAATCAAAAGCAGTAGAGCAAGACGCTCTACGATCTGCCGGACCCCCGCGCGACTGCCAGAATGCCGAAACGCGCCCAGCGCAGGGCGCACCACCCAGAGATAAACGACTCCGACGACCAGGGCACCCAGCAAAGCGATCTCCAGCCACTGGTTTATGCGAGTCAGCCACTGTTCTACAATACCCATAGGGAAGCCTATTATGGATGATATTCTGTGAGAAGGGATGTGAGGGCTATCCAGGTCCGTAGCTGCCGCACGAGCGGCCTACATCCGACGCGACCCTCACAGCCGTTTCCGGAAACAACAACCTCCCGAATGAAAAATCATCTTTCTTGAAAACCAGTATATACTTGGGAGAGATGCTCTGTCAAGCAGGAAAACCGATGACCATTGCCGTAGATTTCCACATTCATACCCTCTTTTCCTCCGATTCGTTGCTAACCCCGCAGGCCATCCTGAAAGTGGCCCGGCAGCGGGGCATTGACCGGATTGTGATCACGGACCACAACACGATCGCCGGAGCGCGTCTGGCGCATGCTCTCGACCCACAGCACGTCATCATCGGTGAGGAAATCCGTACCACACAAGGCGAATTGCTGGCCATTTACGTGCGCGAGGAAGTACCGCCTGGGTTAGCGCCACAGGAGGCGATCCGTCGTCTGCGCGAGCAGGGTGCTTTCATCTCTGTCTCGCACCCTTTAGACGCTATGCGCGGCTGGCGTCTAGATCACTTACTCGAAATCGCACCGTTGGTAGATGCGGTAGAGATTTTCAACGGACGTTGCCTGTTGTCGTCCTTTAACCGCCGTGCCGCAGAATTCGCCCGTCAGCATGGGCTGGCCGGGACCGCCGGTTCGGATGCCCACGCCGCTTTCGAAATCGGACGCGCGGCGTTACTACTCCCGCCGTTTAACGGCGCCGAGGAATTGCGCGCTGTCATCGCTCAGGGGCAGTTGCAGATTCGCCCCACCCGTTTGCCATGGGCGCTCCTGGCTTCCCGCTATGCTTTTCTCAAAAAACGATGGACGCCTCGTCATGCCGACAAGACGTCCTAGTAATTCTCGCCAGGCTTGTTCCCCCTGTTTTTGTCTACTGACCCGCCCTATTCGCGTTTGTTTTCCCAAGACCTGCACTAGATGCAGCGCGGTGGGCATATTACGAGGCAGAAGCCTGAGTACCGTAGATTTGTTGTCGAATCTGCACGACCTGCCGGCGTAAATGGTCATCTCGCTCCAGCAGATCCGCCACTTTTTCACACGCGTACATCACGGTGGTATGGTCGCGCCCACCCAGGGCCTTGCCGATCTGAGGTAGGGAGATATTCGTCTCGCGCATCAGGTACATGGCGATCTGGCGTGGCAAAGCGACCTCGCGCGAACGATCCGGCGAGCACAAACGTTCCGGAGGCAGGTTGAACGTGCGTGCGACGATCTGCAAGACGGTATCCGGCTTGACATCGCCGCGCGGCGGCAGGAAATCGGCCAGGGCCGACTCGGCCAGCGACAGGGTCGGAGAGAGACCACTCAAATCAGAGAAGGCCAGGAGGCGATTCAGCGCCCCCTCGAGTTCACGGATGTTCGATTGCACCCGGCGGGCAATGAACTCCAGCACTTCCAGTGGAATGGAACGTCTAGCCGACTCACACTTGGCGCGCAAAATAGCGAGGCGGGTTTCAAAATCCGGCGGCTGAATATCGGCGGTCAGCCCCCACTCGAAACGCGAACGCAACCTTTCTTCCAGAGTCACCATGGACTTCGGAGGCCGATCGGAAGAAATGATGATTTGCTTATTCTGGCCGTGCAAGCAATTGAACGTGTGGAAGAATTCCTCCTGGGTAGATTCCTTGCCAGCGATGAACTGGATGTCATCAATCAGGAGAACGTCTATGGAGCGATATTTCTCACGAAAAGCCTGGGTTGTGTGAGTGCGAATCGCGTGGATGAGGTCATTGGTGAACTCTTCGGAGGAAACGTAGCGCACCCTCAAGCCGCGCACATGACAAGCGTTGCCAATCGCGTGGAGTAAATGGGTTTTCCCCAGCCCAACCCCACCATAGAGAAAGAGTGGGTTATAGGCCGCCGCGGGTCGTTCTGCCACGGCTTGAGCCGCCGCGTGTGCCAGGCGATTGCCCGGCCCCACCACGAAATTCTCGAAGGTATAGCGCGGATTCAACGTATCGTTACGAGGCTGGTCAGGGACGTGCTCTTCCGCCAGGCCCTCTTCCTCCTCCACATCCGCTACCCGTCCTTTGCCATTGCCAGAAGCCACGACAAAACGCACCTCCACCTCGCGCTGCAAGAGCGTTCGGAGATGGTCTCTCGCGATCTCAGCTAGCCGACTTTCCAACCAATCGCGAGCATACGCATTGCGCACTCCGATGGTAATCACCCCACCTGCCTCGGCTATCACCTGGGTATCGCGCACCCAGGTATCGAACGAGGCTTTGGGCATTTCCATTTGCAATTGGTCAAGGACAGAGGACCAAGCCTGTTTGACATCCATGTCTGTACTCCATCGCGAGGATTGGCCGGCAACCAGGTATAGAGAACAAAGCCCGCTGCCAATCGCAGTGGGAAGCAGGAAAATATTCTCTTGACAGTCTTGACTTGGGAAAGGGGGCCAAAGGGCTGGCCGAAACGCATTATGAGTATAGCAGAAAGCGACCTGGTTTTCCAGACGTTAAACCTACGCTACTCTAAAAAAGCGAGAATTTTTAAGATTCATCCGCCTTAAAAAATTGTTCGGTCAGGGAAGAACACGGACTGTCTCCATAGAACACTCGTTCCACACCAATTGCGCCGGTATCTGCCAGAGGAACCACCAGATATGGGAGTCAAAAGTCCGGATTCGGGACCAGACACCAGATATGGGGAATTTTTAGGGAAAATTCTGCAAAAATACTAGGCCTTCTCCATGTCCTGTGAAACGCGCGATCGAACGTTTCGGAGCGACCATAATCCGAAACCGAGGGCTTCTCTCAACCGGACGGATGACGCGGCACCCAGGCCAGGATGGTCGTACCCTCACCAGGCGCTGATGAGACTTCGAGATCGCCGCCAACGTGTTGTAGGCGCGTAGACATATTTGCCAGACCATGCCCTATCGTGTGGCGTACCTCTCGCATGTCGAAACCCTTTCCATCATCATGAACTTCGAGCAGGACGCGATCCGTCGCTGCCCATACCGAGATTGTCACTTTGCGGGCCTGAGCATGTTTGGCCACATTCGCGAGCGCCTCCTGGCAAACATGGAACAAGGCCAGTGCGTGCGAATGCGGCAATCCCGAAAAGGCCTCGCTTTTCGGGATGTGGACAGCAACCTCCAGGCGCGTATTTTGTTGAAACTCGGCAATCAAGCGGCGCAGACCAGCCAACCAATCCTCATCGCGTAATTGGTGAGGGCGGAGGTCAAGGATGTAATTACGCATGTCGCGCATCACCTGATTCAGACTTTCGATGGCTTTCTTGAGGCGCGCCTCGACCTCTTGAGGCTCTGCCGCCAAGCGACGAGTCTCCTCCAGCATCAAGCCGACACCATAAATGGCCTGCATCACGCCATCGTGTAAATCCATGCCAATTCGCTCGCGTTCCTCCAACACAGCCAGGCGACGGGCATTATAGTGCAATTGAGCGTTTTCGATCACCATGCCAGCCCAACCAGCCACCGATTCCAGCAGACGGATGTCGTCTTTGTCCAACGTCCGGCGCGTACGGCTGCTCAGGCTCAAGACGCCCTTCAAGCGATCGCGCGCCATGAGCGGGACACAGGCCACCTGACGAAAGCCAGCCTGAACAACAGCCTCGCGCACGAAGTGCACCTCGCGTCGCAAATCATCACTGACAATGGATTGTAAGGTCTGTGCTGTCAGACCGATGATCCCCTCTCCTAGCCGGAAACGTGTCCGTGTCCAGAAAGCCTGGGCAGCCTCACCACGATGCAATACCATCCGCAGGCTCTGATCCCCCTCCTCGTACAAAAAGATTTCCCCCGCCTCCATACGGAAATACTCCATGAGCAGGCTGAGAGTCTTTTGAAGAATCTCATCCAATTCCAGGGACGATGCCAGAGTCACGCCGATTTGATTCAACAGGGCAAGGTCCCGGTTACGGCGCTCCAGGTCTTGTTCCCGCTTTCGCGCTCTTTCGTACCGCTGCACATTCCGAAGCGCTATCCCAGCATAACCCACCAGAATCTCGACCACTCTTTCATCTTCCCACGAGAAAGTCTCGCTGTTTTGTTTACCCGCCAGATAAACTTTCCCGATCTGTTTATCCTCTAGGACGATCGGCACCTCAAGGGCCAGAGCTAGATCATCAGGTAAGGGTGAGGCCACAAGGCGCATCCCGTCAGCAGACCTGGGCAGACGCAAGGCCTTCCTTACCTTCCTTACTTCCCCATCGGCAATTGCCCAGTAGACGCTACCATCTTCATCGTGCACCTCCAACGCGACACAGGACACCCCAACCTGTTCCTGAACAAGGGAGAGAAGACGAAGTAACAGGCGCCTCAAGGAAGTCTCCTGCAGGCATTGTAGACCGGCCTGATACAGGGCGGGAAAGCGTTCTACCAGAGCCTGAACGTTCGTGAGAGAAGGATCACTCACCATGGTCGTCCTTTCCGGAACAGGTCTTTTCTTCCTAGACGCGCCTTTTGTCCGAGGTGGTTCGCGTGCCTCACATCACTTTGGGAACTGGCAGAACCATTTTACTGCAGTTTTTGCCCTTCCTTTGCTACCTTCCTGCCGCGCCGGCTGTACAGGAAAGGCTGTGGTCATAGCAAATTCTTGAGTCCACCGCAAAAACGAACCGCAGAAAGTGCCGAGAGCGCAAAGTTTCTCATCAGTTAAGTCTCTGCGTACTCTGCGATCTCAGCGGTAAACAACCTTTTTGCAGTAGAGTCAAATCTTGGAAAGTCGCACAACAGAATAGCTCCTATGGGGATAGTTTATGCCTACATTCCGCACCCTATGGACCGAGATAGTCTCCCTGTAGGATGTTGATGTTTCGTTGTAAACTCCGTGAAACACAACCTGAGGGAGCAAAATGGAACTACTTGCAAATGTCCAAATCCTGCCTGTAGCGAGTATGGTAAGTTACAGAATGAAAAGCAAAAGAACATCCGAAAATATGGCAAAACTGTGCGAGGCGTTCAGTGCTTCCAATGTCTTAGCTGTAAGCGAACTTTCACAGAGAACATTGGCACGATATTTTATGGGAAGCATACCAGTGCTGATGAAATCCTGGAAACACTGGCTCTTATTGCCGAAGGGAGCCGCATCAGCAGTATTGCGCGTGTAAAAGGGCACAAAGAAGATACGATTTTAAGTTGGGTGCGAGAGGCCTACGCTCACTTGGAAATCGTAGAAGCCATCCTGATGAAAGATTACCACATCACACGCGGTCAGTTAGACGCTATGTGGGTTTATGTGGGCAATAAAGGAGAAAAAAGTTACCCGGAAACGGATGAAAACGGACAATTTTGGCGTTCTACCCTACTTGGATACCGCTACTCGTTTGCGCGTGGCGCGTGGTAATTGCCAAAATTGTTTTCTGTCGTACCTGTCCCTATCAACATAAAATAGGGAGACTGTCCACAACCGCAATCCGCCGATAGCCGTACCTCGGATTGGCTCTCGTCGCTTCTCGCACCTTTTCCAACCATTCCGCCTCCTGGGCAGGACGCCGTAACGAATACCGGCTGACAGCCCGTGAATACCCTGCCTAGCGGCACGCCGAACGCCCAGATAAGCCCCGACTTTCCCCAGTTCACCAATCCGGGCGTGCCGTTCGGCGGCCGTCATGCTTTTTTGGATAGAATTCCCGCAGGGTATCATTGGCTAGCATCGCCTCCGCCAACAGACGTTTCCATTTCGCATTCTCTAGTTCCAATTCCTTCAGACGCCTGGCATCTTGCACGCTCAGGCCACCATACTTCTGCTTCCAGCGGTGATAGGTCGCCGGACTAATCCCTTGCTCTCGGCAGATGTCCTCAATGCTCTTCCCTTGCCCAAGAGCCTCGTCTGCCTTGTGTAAAAGTTGTACAATTTGTCCTGGTTTCCGTCGGTTCATAAGAGTTTCGCTCCTTTTTCGAAGGCTCGACTCTCATTCTACTTGGACACAATTTCCGAGGCAGGTCACCGGCCAATTCAAATCCTAAGCCAACCGAACTGCCCACCGGTGGCGCAAGTCTCCGACTAGCGAGCATCGGCACATCGGAGAGTTGCCCCGCAGTGCGTCAGACGGACTTCCAGCCTATCTCTGGATAGATCAAAAGCCATATCCACGACAAGGGTTGTGGCCGCCTTCGTTTCTTCGTGATCCCATCCATTGGCAGGCTCCCCGTCATGCCGTAACGGAGGTCCTGGTATAGAATTCGCCACCAGAATCGACTCATGCATGATAAAATCATCCATGCCAAACATCGTTCTCTCTGAGGGAAATCATGGAAATTTCCATCCATGCCAACAAAGCCACAAACACTGTGACGATCGAACACAGCCATCTGATGGAACAAAGACACATTCTCCACGGAGAGCGCCTGGCCGTCAACCTGCCGGCCAGGCCAGCGCGCTACCTCTACTCCGGCTGGCAATCCTGGTCATTCACCGGCTGGGTAGATAGCGATTACCCCTTGCCGCCTATACGCCCGGCGATGTTTCGACCACAACAGGCTGACCCGCGCTATGGGCGCGAACGACGCCCGCATGGTTCCTGGTACGGCGCGGTGGAAATGCCGGACGGGCAGATCCTCTTCCTCGGCGCCCTGGGTCTGGAGAGCCGTGTTCTCCTGGACGGTCACACGTTGCAAGGCTGGTACGAGACCGGCAGCGGCGAATGGTTCTTCGCGCGTGGCGAAGAAAACGCCATCCTGGAGCATTACGCCACCTTGCTCGGCGAACGCTTCGGCCAGAAACGCGCCAAACGCACACCTCGCGTTTGGTGCTCCTGGTATAGTCTCTACACGGAAATCAGCGAGCAATCCCTGCTCAAAATCCTGACCGACTTGGGCGATTTACCGTTCGAGGTCTTTCAAATTGACGATGGCTGGCAAAAACGCATCGGGGATTGGGAGGCCAACGAGAAATTCCCCCATGGCATGGCCTATCTGGCCGAGCGCATTCGGGAAAGCGGGCGTAAAGCCGGGCTGTGGCTTGCCCCGCTGCTGGTCGTGCCGTCTTCCTCCATTTACCGCCAACATCGCGACTGGTTGTTGCGCGAGGAAAGGGGTCGCCTGGTACGCGCCGGCTTCAATTGGGGCGAGCCGCTGTACGCCCTGGACACCACCCATCCGGAAGCCCTGGCCTGGCTGGCTACCCTCATGCGGACGGTGCGTGCCTGGGGATATGACTACCTGAAACTGGATTTCCTCTACGCTGGCGCGCTGCCCGGCAAGCGTTACACGCCCATGTCACGCGAGACGGCCTACCGTCAGGGCCTGCAGGTCATCCGGGAGGCCCTGGGCGACGCCTATCTCCTGACCTGCGGCGCGCCCATTCTCCCTTCCCTGGGGTTATGCGACGCCATGCGCATTGGGCCTGATGTGGCCGAGTACTGGGCCTCGGATCGAGATGATCGTCTCCTGAGGAATTTCACCATTCCTGGGGGACGCAACGCCCTGCGCACCTCGCTCCATCGCCTGTGGTTGAAACCACTCGTCCACACCGACCCAGATGTGGTCTACTTCCGCCATACGCTTAACCAGCTGAGTGAAAAACAAAAAAGCCTGTTACAGGCCCTGGCGCAAATCTGTGATTTTAAGGCCACTTCAGATGTTCCATCCTGGCTGACGGCCGAGGAACGACAAGCCCTAAAGGAGTTCCTCTTCCGTCAGCCCGCCGGCGAACAGATGGGGCGTTACCTGTGGTACCTGGATGGACACCTGGTGGATTTTGCTCCGCATATCACCCTGCCTGCCCGGCCGTCCCCTCTAATCAACCTGCAAGGCGCAATCCTGGGCACTCTGGCAAGTATTCGCCCCATATATCTCGTCTTCGACTGGTTGAACCGTCAGGGTCTGAAAAAGCGTTTACGCCTTCACCCGGTCTGATTCCCCAAAGCCACCTGGCTTACAACATTTTGGCGCGCGGGAACGACCCAAAGACGCGCAACATCAACGCGTACTCGCGCAGGTTATCCAGCGCGCGCTGAATCTTCTCCTCCCGCGTTGAGCCACAGAAGTCCAGGTAGAACAGATACTCCCACGGCTTGCCTGCCAGTGGCCGCGACTCGATCTTGGTCAGGTCGATCTCGCGCAGGGCAAAGACGCTCAAGGCTTTGAAGAGCGCGCCTGGTCGGTTACGAAGGGTAAAGACGATAGAGGTCTTCGCTTCCCCTTCCGGCTCGATCGGCTGGCGAGCAATCGCCAGGAAACGCGTGTAATTCTCGCGATTATCCTCGATGCCTTCTTGCAGAATCTGCATACCGTAGATCTCCGCCGCGCGCCGCGAGGCGATCGCGGCCGTCGTCCGTTCGCCGGAGGCCTTGAGCAACTTTACGCTGCCGGCGGTATCGTACACCGGCTCGGTTTTTACACCCAGCGCGCGCAAGAAAGCCGCGCATTGCCCCAACGCCTGTGGATGACTGATGACCTTCTGGATACTAGCTTGCTCCACCCCAGGGAAGGCGATCAAGCAGTGACGTACGCGCAGGAAATACTCCCCGATAATATACAAATCATGACGCAATAACAAATCGTAATTCTGATGAACACTGCCAGCCAGGGAATTCTCAATGGGAATCAACCCATAATCGCACTCCCCGGCAGTCACCCTGGCGAAGACATCGTCGAACGTCTCGCAGGGCAACGTTTCCACCTCTCCAAAGTAGCCATAGCAGGCTTCTTCGGAGAATGCGCCGGGTTCGCCTTGAAATGCCACTCTCACCTTCTGCCTCCTCAGCGGACGCGCACGAACTTGCGCTTGCCTACCTGTAGGATGCCTGGATGCGGGAAGGGCACATCGGCTCTCTCCAGAACCGTCCCATCCAGGCGAACGCCGTGTTGTTCGATCAACCGCCGGCCTTCCGATTTGCTTGTCACCATGCCGGTCGCCATCAGGACATCCAGTACGGTCTGCCCGGCCTGAAGTGTGTATTCGGGCATGGTTTCCGGCAAGTCTTTCTTTTGGAATAAGCGCACGAAGGCTTCCTCCGCCTGTTGCGCCTCCTCCTCGCCGTAGAAAATACTGACAATTTCGCGCGCCAGTTTCATCTTAGCGTCGCGCGGATGGACTCGTCCGGCCGCCAGGTCTTGCTCCAAAGAAGCAATCTCGTGTGGCGACCAACGCGTGACCAGGCGAAAGTATTGCCCCATAGCAAAGTCAGGGATAGACATGACCTTGCCGTACATGTCCTCGGCATTCGTATTGATCGGGATCACGTTGCCGGTGGATTTCGACATGCGCTGGACCCCATCGGTGCCGGGCAGGATGCCGCAGATAATGCCCACCAGCGGCTTCTGCCCCATGACCTCCTGGAGTTTCCGACCGGCAACAATGATGTTGAAGAGTTGATCCCTCCCGCCCACCTGCACGTCGGTCTGCAAGGCCACGGCATCGTACCCCTGCATGAGAGCGTAGAAGGTCTCGTGTAGGAAGATCGGCTCGCCAGCTTCCAGCCGTTTGGCAAAGTTTTCACGCGCCAGGAATTGTTGCACGGTGAAATTCTGTCCCAGGCGAATCAAGTCCACCAGAGTCAACTTCGAGAGCCATTCCCCATTGTAGCGAATGCGGGTCTTTTCGCGATCAAGGACACGAAAGGCCTGTTCCGCGTAGGTGCGCGCGTTCTCGGCCACCTGCTCCTCGGTCAGGATCGGACGCGCCTTGTTCTTGTCCGAAGGATCGCCCACCAAGGCAGTATAAGTACCAATCAAAAAGGTGACTTCATGCCCAAGGTCCTGGAACTGACGTAGCTTGCGCATTGTAATCGTATGGCCCAGGTGCAAATCCGTGGAGGTCGGATCGTAGCCGCAATAGACGCGCAGCGGACGTCCTTCCTGCTCGGCCTCAATCAGGCGTTGACGCAATTCCTCCTGCATCGCGGCGCGCAGGTCGTCATCGCCGTAGTCCGTACCCTGCATGAGCAAGGCTACCTGTTCATCAATGGACAGTACACCCATACCACTCTCCCAAGTGACAAGCAAAGTTGTCTAAGCAAACCTCTTGCCGGAGCAGGCTACTCTCCCGATTCGGGAACAGGAGTCAGCAAGCACCTGGGCAAAATCACAAGGAGTGCCTGCCTGGCTTGGAAAACACCCGGCAAGTTTCTTTGGACCACTGCCGATGAGTTATTGTACTTTCGTTCGGCGCAATTGGTCAAGCACTGCCTGCAACTCGGGCGGCAGAGGCGCCTCGAAGCAACGCGGTTCTGCCTCGCCCGGCAAGGTAATTTTCAAACGAGACGCATGGAGGAAATGGCGTTCCAGGGGGATACTCGAGCGGCGTCTACCATAGACGACATCTCCCACCACCGGACAACCCAGGAAAGCCAGGTGTAAGCGTATCTGGTGCGTACGCCCTGTCAGCGGGCGGACTTCCAGCAGGGTATGGTGCGGGAAACGCTCCAGAGTCCGGTACTCGCTGACCGCCTGGCGTCCTTTGGCCGAACTCACGATCGCCATGCGCTTCCGATCCACAGGATGACGGCCAATCGGCGCCTCAATGCGACCGGCCAGCGTGGGCGGCACACCATCCACCAGAGCGAAATAGACCTTTTCTACCTGGCGATTCTGGAATTGTTCCTGCAACCAGCGCTGCGCCTGTTCGTTCTTGGCAATCACCAGCAGGCCGGAGGTGTCCTTATCCAGACGATGAACAATGCCCGGACGTTCTTCACCGCCAATGCCTTCCAGGTCGTCTGCGTACCCCAACACAGCGTGCACCAGAGTCCCGCTTTCGTGACCGGGTGCGGGGTGCACCACCATGCCGGCCGGCTTGTTGATCACAAGCATATCCGCGTTCTCGAAGATAACCTCCAGCGGAATGGACTCGGCCACCAGCGAAACAGAGCGAGGAGGGGGAATGTCTATCTCGACGTGTGCGCCGGAAGTCAGCGCGAAACCGCTCTTGGTCACGATGCGGCCGTTGACCCGGACGTACCCCTCGCGAATCAAAGTCTGCACGCGACTGCGCGAGAGATGAGGGAGACGCCCCACCAGAAAGACATCCAGCCTGCCCCCTTCGCCGTCCACCTCATACGTAAACGTCTCAACGGTCTCGCCCATCTGCCGTCTGTCCGTCCTGCAGCAAACGCTTGCGTTCCAGGCGCTTCTTCCCCTCACTCCAGAAAAGCAGAACGAAGACGCTCAGGGTGATGCTCGTATCTGCCAGATTGAAGACTGGGAATGTGCCTATGGAGATGAAATCGGTCACCTGGCCCAAAGTCAACCGATCGATCAGGTTGCCGACCGCTCCTCCCAATTGCATCCACATTGCCACGCGCCAGGCCCATTCCCCGGACGGCAAGCGCGGGTAATAGTACAGAATCAAAATTGAGACCAGGATTGCCAGAACGGTAAAGACCACCCCCCACCCCCGAAACATACCGAACGCCGCGCCGCTGTTTTGCCAGTGGACAATGCGCGCGTAAGGTAGCAACCAATCCCAGGGAGCCCACATCCCTCCCAGCGGCAACGAGGAGCGCACCAACCACTTCGTCCACTGATCGAGCAAAACGATCCCTCCCGCCATGCCCAGCAAGAGAGAATACTCGCGCAGCCAGAAAGATAAAGGTCGTTTCATACGGTTTCCTGCACAAAAGAATCACCCAGCCAATACAGGCGCGGGACCCGGGTGTTGATATTCGTAAGAATTTCATAGGGAATCGTCCCGGCCCATTCTGCCAGATCCTCAGCCGTGATACGTTCGTCGCCCGATTCCCCAAGCAAGATCACCTCGTCACCGTTATAGGCCGAATCCTGCTCGATGTTGATCATCATTTGATCCATGCAAATACGCCCTATTTGAGGGTACCTCTTGCCGCGAATGATCACCTGGGCGCGGTTAGACATACTGCGAAAGTAGCCATCCCCATACCCGACCGGCACGGTGACTACACGCACAGGATGGTCTGTCTGCCAGGTAGAGCCATAACTGACCGGATGCCCCGGCAAAACTACTTTGAAGTACACCACCCGCGACTTCCAGCTCAGCGCCGGCTTGACTTCAATCGTCCGCGCCACCTCACGCGAAGGATAGACGCCATAGAGCAGAATACCTGGCCGTACCATATCCAGGTAGCTCTCCGGCAATTGCAGAATGGCGGCCGAATTCGCGATGTGGCGCACAGGCATGGGCAAGCCATGGCACTCGTAAAACCGCAACACCTCCTGAAAGCGCTCCAGCTGCAAGCGCGCATGGGTCAAATCCGCCGAATCGGCATTGGCGAAGTGCGAATAAATCCCCTCCACCTCCACGTTCTTGCAACGCAAGGCGGCCTCCTGGAGGGTATGAGCGTTGTAATAATGAACGCCGATGCGTTCCATGCCGGTATCAATCTTGAGATGCACGCGTGCCTTACAGCCGAGTTGTGCTGCCGCCGCGTCGATCTGTTCCAGACGCTCGACGGAGGAAGCGGTCAAGGTCAGATCATACTGTAAGTAGGTCGGAATCTGATCGCCCCACACCCCCCCCAGGACGATGATCGGGACCGTAATCCCCAGTTCGCGCAGCAGAATCCCCTCTTCCAGCACGGCGACCCCCAAGGCGTCGGCATACGGGGCAAGATACTTTGCAACCTCCGCCAGCCCATGGCCATAGGCATTGGCCTTGACGATAATCATCACCTTAGCCGGCGCGACACGCTGACGAATCGCCTCCAGATTCTGCCGCAGGCGCGCCAGGTCCACCTCCGCCCAGGTCGCACGCACGCTATTCCTGGTAGCGATCACAGGCTGGTTGAGAAGCATAGTACGTATTTTACTCGATTGCGCCGGCTTCGCGACCCCATGCAACGACCATGGCGGCCGCCATCTCACGACTGTGTGTCAAACTGACTGACCACTCCGTCAGGCCCAGTTGACGCGCCACCTCTTCCGCCCGACCATGCAAGCATACTCGCGGCGCCTCGACCTCGCTACCCACGATCTCGATCTCCAGCCAGCCCACCTCTCCAATACCAGTGCCCAGCGCCTTGGAGACCGCTTCCTTGGCTGCAAAGCGCGCCGCAAGGGATTCGGCCTTGCCGGCACAGGCCTTGCGTTCTGCCGCCGTAAAAATGCGGTGCAGAAAACGCTCCCCATAGCGTTCCCAGGCTTGCTGTATACGGCTAATCTCAATTAAATCAATCCCGGTACGCAAAATCATTTTCCACTCTCCTCGTATTGGTATGGGTTGCCGAAATCTCCACTAGAGCATTAGCGTCCAGCCGTCAACTGACTGGCGGCAGTCGCATTTTCCCCGGCCACTACCGTCTGAGTGCCGCGTTGCAGCCAACCTTGACGGGGCAACGCTCCGTTGTGTGCGATCCAGCCCTCCAGGTCAAACGCCAGCGCCCCATCGGCCGGTATCCACTCACCATTATACTTGCGGGCCACATGCACGTGTGTGCCGGTCGCATAACCACCCTCACACGAGGGAAAACCGAGAGCCTCGCCGGCGTGTACAAAAGTACCGGGCGTCCACTTGCCCTGATGGGCAATATGCAAATAGAAAATCACCCAGCCGGTGCGCTCCTTGCCATCTCCATCCAGGTCAAGGACAAGCACACCGGGCGCCGTGCGCACAATCACGCCATCGGCCATTGCCACGACCGGCTCATCGCTTGGCTCGCAACCGGATCCAAAAGACGGAGCAAAGTCCAATGCCGCCAGCGGATCCAATTCATCCCGGCCCCACGGATTATGGGGACCACTGGTGAAGGCCCAGGTCTTGCCATTAGGAAAAGGCAAACGCAACGGTGGCTGCATCAGACTAACCGGAATGTGGGGTTGATCGTTCTGCCAGGGATCGCCGAACAACGCCTGATAGGTCTTGGCGAACCCCTGTGGACCAACGGCCTGGTCATACGCTTCCTTGTTGTGTAGGCGAGAGAAATAGTATTGTAAAGCCACCGTAGCGGCATTCTGCCACGGGTCCGGACGTTCCAGGCGGCCGTCTGGGTGCTCGAACTCGGTCAAGCGGCCGCTTCGCCAACCATAGTAACCGTGGTTGAGCATGTTCGCCGCCCAGACCAGTTGCATATAAAAACCACGATAGTAATAACTCCGGTAACCGAACAGATACTCGGTATCCGGCAACTCCGCGCGCGAAAGCGCCCCGCTTTCGTATTCCAGCAGGGCCAGCAGCAGGCGCGGACTCAGGCTGAAGTTCGTCGCCACGTAATCCACGATTTGCGCGCCCGTGCGATTCTGCCCCCCAGCATACTGAGCGAAATCCTTCAACCAGCCTGGTCGGCTGTTGACGAAAGCAGATGTATCGAACCCCACGATCGCCGGGCCGTTGACGAAGAGACTATCCGGCAAAATCTGGAAAGGCGTGCCCCACAGCGGAAGGTAATAAATAGGAATTTGCATGGGCATGCCAGGCGGCATAGTGGTTGCATCCTCCGGAATCTGTGGATTGGCCGCCCGAATCTCCTCCACAGTCGTATTAAAATGCGCGGCCAGGGCAGGCAAGGTATCGCCGGTTTGGGCTATATATTCCACCAATTCCCCCGGAGCATACATCCGTCGCGTGGGCAACGCCGTAGCCGTGATCACAGGTTCCGGCGTAAGAGCGTCCTTTACCGCAACGCCTGACTCTGAATACGGGGGCAAGCAGGCGGCTAGAAGGAACGACAGCATCAGGGCCACCCACAGACGGAAGAGAGGAACCGTGCCAGGGATTTTGCTCATAGTCTCCTCACCAATGGAACTCTCTCACTCATCCGCCTTTCGGACAATCTGACTGTCCTGCATCCCATAGCGATTTTCTGTGACAACCTGTTCCCCCTTGACCAATTGGGCTTTCGCCGTTGGCGCCTGCTGGCGTAACACCCAGCCGCTTAACATGAAAGGCAAAGGGCCCGCCGCAAGCACCCATTCCCCGTTGTATTTACGCACCAGATGAATGTGCGTCCCGGTCGCAAAACCGCCTTCGCAAGAGGGGTATCCCAGAATGTCTCCTGCATCCACCCAGGCACCAACCCCTGGTTTGCCCTCCGTGCTCACGTGCAAATAGACTAACGTCCAGCCGGTCTGTTCATGACCATCTCCATCCAGATCGAGCACGATCAGGCCAGGACCCGTCCGTACTACCAGGCCCGGCGCGGCCGCCAGAACTGCCTTCGTGCTCGGGACGCAGCCGGCCTCCATAGAAGACGGGGCAAAATCCAGGGCGGCGCGCGGCTGAGATACTTCTGCCTCCTTACTGCGCCCGTACCAGGCCGCGTGCGGACCATTCGTAAAAGCCCATTCCTCGCCTTTCCGGAAAGGCAGAATCAAGGGCGGTTGTTCGATGCCTGGTGGAAAGAGCGGTTCCACGCTCTGGGCCCGCACCCATGGATCACCGAACATCTCCCGATAGAGAGCCGGGAAGCCTACATTAACATCCATGGCCCCCAACCACTCCGCATACGTGTAGCGTCGGGAAAAGTAATAATGGAGGGCTACGCTACCGGCATTCAACGTCGGCGCCAGGCGCAACGTGACGCCATCGCGAAAAGTCAGGTTGGTCAATGTTCCCTCCCGCCAGCCATAATAGCCCACGGAAAGCTGCTGGACTACCCAGATTAGTTGCTGATATAGGCCACGGTAAAGATAGTTGATGTAACCGAAGGGATAATCCTCCTGGGCGATCGTGGAGGGCTGGCCATATACCCAACCGCTTTCGTATTGCAGCAAAGCCAGCAACAGGCGTGGATTAGTGGAACTCTCGGTGGCAATTTTCTGGATGGCCTGTGCCCCACTCAACCAGCCTACATTGTTGACATAGTATTTTTCTCCGCTGAGTTTGCCGCTCGCCGCCCGGACATACGCTTCGATGTCGAAATCCAACGCCGAAGGGGAATATACCACCTCACTGTCCGGTAGCAGACGCATATCCGGCGTCATCAGCGTCAAACGATCGGGAATGAGCAGGGGAGTCTCTGGAGCAAGCAAATGATCAGGGGACGGCAAAGGAACAGGTGACAGAATTTCCTCCACGCCAACTCCAAAACGGGCGGCTACACTCTTAAGCGAATCGCCCGATTGGGAATAATAAAGAAGAGGGGGCTTAGCCGTCGGCGTCGCCGTTGGGATAGGGGCAGCCGTAGGAGTGCCAGGCACAGCCAGCATAAGCGGATTTACCGTAGGGATGAGCGTCGGAAGTGACCAGGGGGTCGGCGTACTCCAGCCATACTGCCCCCACAACGGCCCACAGCCAGCTAACCACACACTGAGCCCACAAGCCAGAATCGAGAAGACACGCGCCAGGCTCATATTCATGCCCCCAATTCTACCCGCTTTTTGGACGATGGACGGTGGACCGTGGACGATGGACCGTAGACCGTGGACGATGAACTGAGTGGAGTAAGGTTTCGAGCAGGTTGGAGTTGTCCATGGTAACGGTCTTCCAGAAAGTCAGGGCTTGCATACGCGACAAGACTAATGATTTCAGGCGGAATAAGGCAGGCGCTCCCGCGCGAGGAAGCGAATATCATCAATGACTACACGAATGCATTTCACTGCCCATGGGAACTGCCCAATCCTGCTTCCAGCCCGGAACATTACCTCCCTACCGTCTACCGCCCATCGTCCACCGTCTATCGTCTATCGTCTCTCTACCGCCCTATCTGGTTGATGCTCTCGCTGCCGTCGTACGCCTGCAAGACGACGCCCCGGCGCGTCAGGTACCCCTCGTTGACCAGGCCAGCTCCGGAAGAAACCCAGCCATCCAGGTTAAAGGGTACTGGGCCGTCTGCCGGAATCCACTCCCCGTTGAATTTGCGTGCCAGGTGAAGATGGGTCCCGGTATATACTCCTCCTTCACAGGAGGGATGGCCAATCCGCTCACCTGCCCGCAAGTACACGCCGGCGCGTACGCGCTCGCGAGCCGCGATATGCAGGTACAGCACGGCCCAGCCGGTTTGCTCATGGCCATCGTCCAGGTCCTGCACCACAGCGCCATCCGCGGCGCGCACAATCCAACCATCGGCCACGGCCACCACCCACAGATCGCTCTCCATACATCCCTCCATACCCCAGGGGGCGAAATCCAGAGCCGCCCAGGCCGAGCCGCTATCCCAACCGCCATGTGGTCCCGCGGTAAACGCCCAGAGCGCGCCGATCTCAAAGGGTAATTGCATCGGTGGCTGTTGCAAATCCGGCGGTACCAGCGGTTCAATCGCCCAATCAAATGGATACCCAAATAGACGTTGATAGGTAGCCGCCAACCCCTGCGGGGAAACATCTTGCGCCCATTGTGGATACTCATCCAGTTGGGCGAACAAGTACTGTACGCCAGCCGTTCCGGCATTGATCGTCGGCTCTACGGCCACCACTTGTCCATCAGCCAGAGTCCACTGCGGCACGCCGCCTGCCCGCCAGAGATAATACCCGCGATTCAACGCGTTGGCGGCCCAGGTTAATTGACGGTAGAGCCCAGCCGGGCGGCCATCGCGCACACCCAGCGGCCAGTCCAGCGTCGTCGCGTCCGGATGGGCGCGCGTGACCCAGCCGGCGCGATGCTCCAGGATGGCTAACAACAGGCGCGGGTTGACCGAATAATCTTGCGCCACGCGTTCCACAACCTGCGCACCGCTCAACAGGAGATCGCCGACCTGTTCCTGGTAAGCCGCCAGGTACCCACCCTGCTGACGGACAAAGGCAGACACATCCAGTGTCAAACTCATCGGCCCATACACCAATTCCGAATCGGGAATGATCTTGAAGGCCGGGCCCTGCGCTTGCGGCGTTACCGCTGGCACCGTCAACACCTGGCCGACATCCAGCCGATTCGGATCGGTTAAGTGATTGGCCGCAATCAACGCCTCCAGACTGACCCCCAGTCGCTCCGCGATGGCGCTCAACGTATCCCCCGGTTGCACTTCATACGTGGACACTCCGGAACTTGTCGGCACGACGAAATGCGGCGCATCCGGAGTCGGTGAGAGAACCGGATCGCCAGGCCGACGCGTGGGGGGTAAACGAAAGGCGGCGGTAGGCGTGTGGCGCGGCATCGCCTTCCCCACCACAGGTGTATTTCCCCCTGCACCCGGCACACTCCATGCCGGGGAACGGCTGGCCGGACGCACGCAGGCCACAAGTACGATCAGAAGCCAGATCGCCGCGATTCCAGGCAGCAGGATTCTCCCAGAAGAGACCATAGACAAGATAGCCGCTTTTCATTTTACCTCCATTTCCCTGATGGAACGACTTCCCGTTTTCTTGTGACAAATATCACATATTGGCTGTTATTTGTGAAAAATGTGATAAACTACAAACAGAATCCGCTGGCAAACTCGAGGAGGTGTCCTATGGAGGAAAGGGAACATCTGGCTCAAGCCTTGCGCCGCGTGCCCTGGTTGCAAGCGCTGAGTGAGGCTCATTTCGAGAAAGTCCTACAACTGGCTCGTCTAGTAGAAAAGGGGGCTGGCGAGGCTCTTTTTTTAGAGGGAGATCGCGAGGATTACCTTTATATCGTCCTGGAGGGACGGGTAGCGATCGAGATCACCGTGCCCGGGCGCGGACGCGTGCGCGTGAGCACCATCGAACCGCTGGACCTGGTCGGCTGGTCGAGCGTCATACCTGCGATCCAACGACGGACAGCCGCGGCGCGCGCTGTCGTCGCCACGCGCCTGGTCGCCCTGGACGCAGCCGGCCTGCACCAGCTGTGTCAGGAGGATTATCACTTCGGGTATCTGTTCATGCAACATGTGGCCAATGTCATCGCCAATCGTCTGACGGCCACACGGTTACAGTTGCTGGACATGTTCGCCAATCCTAATTCTGGCGAGGAGCGAAGATCATGACCGAACAAACCGTTGCCGCCAGCACCGCCCTGCGGAAGGAGGCGTTAGGCGCTCTGCTGGATGCTCTGCGTCAGATGGGGTACCAGCCGTTCGGCCCGCGCGTTCGCGATGAGACTATCGTGTATGGTATCCTGAACCGCGCGGAGGATTTGCCGCGCGGGTACCTCAGCGAACAGAAGCCTGGCTACTACCGCCTGGTCTACACAGGCCATGCGAACTACTTCGACATTACGCCGGGGCCGCAATCCTGGAAGCAGTTCCTCTTTCCTCCAATTTCCCAAATTTCGAACGTCCAGAAGCAAGGCGATCACTGGCAAATTCTGTCCTCTGCCGAAGAACCTCCCGCCCTGGCTTTCGTTGGCGTACGTCCCTGTGAACTGGCGGCAATCCAGGTGCAGGATCGCGTTTTCCTGCGCGAGGATTGGCGCGATCCCATCTACGCCGCCCGCCGTGCACGCGCCTTTCTGCTGGCTGTTAACTGTTTGCACCCCTGTGGAGTATGCTTCTGCGACTCGATGGGCACCGGTCCGCAAGCTAAACAGGGCTTCGACGTGTGCCTGACTGAACTGGAGGATGTCTTCCTGATCGAGGCAGGCAGTCCGCGCGGCAGTGAATTGCTCGCACGCCTGCCCCTGCAAGCGGCCACCGCTGAGCAGAAGCGCCAGGCCGAGTCGGCCCTGCGTGCGGCCCGCCGGCACATGGGGCGGCAAGTGCCTGCCGTGGACGAGCTGCCGGAACTGTTGCTCAGCCACCTGCAGGCTAGGCACTGGCAGGATGTGGCCCGTCGCTGCCTGTCCTGTGCCAACTGTACTCAGGTTTGCCCAACCTGTTTTTGCTGGGATGCACGCGACTGGATGACGCTCGATGGCAGAGTCAGCCGGCGCGAGCGCGTCTGGGATTCCTGCTTCAATCCCGATTACTCCTACGTAGCTGGCGGCAACTCCCGTCCGTCCACGCTGGCGCGCTACCGCCAGTGGTTAATCCACAAATTTGCCACCTGGAAGCACCAGTTTGACACCTTTGGATGCGTGGGATGCGGACGATGCATTACCTGGTGTCCAGCCGGCATTGACATTACCGAGGAACTGGCAGCCATTCGACAGGAGGCTCAGTCATGACAGCCACTCACCCTGCCTTCACGCCCGAACGCCCAATGGAACCCCAATGGGCAGAGATTGTCGAGATCACGGCGGAGGCGCCCGGCGTTGCAACTTACTGGTTGCGCTTCTGCGAACGGTCGGTGCGCGCGGCCTATCGTTTTCAAGCCGGTCAATTCAACATGCTCTACCTGCCCGGCTATGGGGAGGCAGCCATTTCGATCAGTTCCGATCCGGAGAATCGCGAACGCGTCGGCCATACCGTTCGCCATGTTGGCAACCTGACGCGCGCCTTGAGTAGCCGGAAAGTCGGTGACCGGGTTGGGGTACGCGGTCCCTTTGGCCGTCCCTGGCCGATCGAAGCCTGTCGTGGACAGGATGTGTACCTGGTTGCAGGTGGGATCGGCCTGCCGCCACTACGTTCCCTGCTCTACTACCTGATCAACCACCGTTCCGATTTCGGCAAGATCACCGTCCTGTACGGAGCGCGCACACCGGCCGACTTGCAGTTCGTGAACGAATATCGCTCCTGGGAATCGGCCGGCGTAGAAATGCTGGTCACCGTGGACCGCGCTGACGAGACCTGGAAGGGGCAGGTTGGGGTCGTGCCGATGATGTTCTACTATATCCGCCTTGACCCGGCGCGCAGTCTTGTGCTCACCTGCGGCCCGGAAATCATGATGCGTTTTGTCGTCTTTGAAGCCCTGGCCCGACGCGTACCCCCAGAACGCATCTTCCTCTCTATGGAACGCAATATGAAGTGCGGGCGAGCCTCCTGCGGCCACTGTCAACTCGGCCCCTATTTCGTCTGCAAGGATGGTCCGGTCTTCAGTTACGCCCAACTCGAACCCTACTACCGCGTGGAGGAACTATGAGTAAACCATCTGTAGCTGTGTACAAATTCTCCTCCTGCGATGGTTGCCAGTTATCCATCCTGAACCTGGAAGATGAACTGCTCGACCTGGCCGCGACCGTGGAGATCGCGTACTTTCTGGAGGCTCGCAGTCGCGTCCTGCCCGGCCCCTACGACATCGCGTTGGTAGAAGGTTCGGTGTCCACGCCGCATGAACGCGAGCGGATTCAGGAAGTTCGCAAGGAGGCCAAAACCCTGATTGCCTTGGGAACGTGTGCCACGGCTGGCGGGATTCAGGCCCTGCGCAACGTGATCGATTCCAAGAGGTTGGCGGAGTCGGTTTATCCCCATCCGGAATACCTGCACACACTGCGCGAGGCCACGCCGATTTCCGAACACGTCCAGGTAGACTATGAACTCTGGGGTTGCCCGGTCAACAAATACCAGGTACTCGAGGTGATTCAGGCTATCCTGCAGAAACGGCGGCCGAATCTGCCCAACCACAGCGTTTGTCTGGAATGCAAGCGACGCGGAGCAATCTGCGTAGTCGTGGCGCAGGGGATTCCCTGCCTGGGGCCGGCGACGCGCGCCGGCTGTGGAGCCTTGTGCCCGGCCAATGGGCGCGGTTGCTACGGGTGCTTCGGCCCGGCACCCCAGGCCGATCTGTGCGCTCTAACGAACACCATGCTACCACTCGAGCGCTACCCTGGCGAGGTCACTCACCTCCTGCAACACGTCAGCAACAACGCCCCTGCTTTCCGTGAGGCCGCCGCCACGATCGAAATGGAGCGAGGACGAAAATGACCAGAAACATTGAAGTCGCCGCGCTTTCTCGCGTGGAGGGAGAAGGCGCACTCTATATTCACTTCAAGGACGGGGCGGTTGCCCACGTCGAGTTGAATATCTACGAACCGCCGCGTTTCTTCGAGGGCTTTCTGAAAGGACGCTACTTTCAGGAAGTGCCCGACATCACCGCGCGTATCTGTGGTATCTGCCCGGTAGCCTACCAGATGAGTTCCGTTCAGGCCCTGGAAATGGCCCTGGGAGTGGAAATCAGCGCCGAGGTGCGCGCCCTGCGGCGATTGCTCTATTGCGCCGAGTACATCGAGAGTCACGCTCTGCACGTCTACATGTTGCAAGGGCCCGACCTGACCGGCCACGAGAGTGCCCTCTCGCTGGCCGCGGTGGCCCCTGAGGTCGTCAAGCGCGCCCTGCGCCTGAAAAAGGCCGGCAACGACCTGCTCAAAGCCATTGGCAGGCGTTCTGTCCACCCGGTCAACGTCTGTGTGGGCGGATTCCACCGCTGGCCCGACCCGGCCGCCATCCATGCCTTGCGGCCAGAACTGGAATGGGCGCTGGAGGCAGCGCGCGAAACCGTCCGCTGGGCGGCTACCCTACCCTACCCGGAATTTGAACAGGAATACGAGTTCGTAGCCCTGACCCGCGCCGACGAATACGCGATCTACGACGGCGAGGTGCTCTCCTCGACCGGACGGAGGGTGAGTCCGAAAGAATTCGAAAAAGGCTACCTGGAGTATCAGGTGCGCCATTCCACCGCCCTGCACAGTCAAACGGTGGATAAACAGCCCTACCTGGTCGGTCCGCTGGCGCGCCTGAACCTGAATTTCGCCCAGTTACGCCCGGCGGCGCGAGCCATGGCCGAAGAAATCGGCCTGCGGTTGCCGCTCAAGAACCCCTACAAGGGCCTGATCGCGCGTGCCCTCGAACTGGTCGAGGTCTGCGATGAGGCCCTGGAACTGGCAAGCGCCTACCAACCACAGGGCAAGAGCCGTGCCGAAATTCAACTGCGGGCCGGCGAGGGCATGGGGGCTTCGGAGGCGCCACGTGGCCTACTCTACCACCGTTACATCCTCGATCAGCATGGCATGGTGCAATTCGCCAAAATCACCCCACCCACAGCCCAGAACTACGCCCGCATGGAAGCCGATTTGTGGGCGATTGCCCCTACCTTGCTCGAAAAACCCCACGCGGAGGCCACCCAAATCTGCGAACACCTGGTGCGCACCTATGATCCCTGCATTTCCTGCTCCACCCACTTCCTGAAACTTGAACTGAAGAAAGAATGATACCACTACGTCCAGGATAGCCGCGAAGCCAAATCACTCCATCGTCAGAGCAATTCGTTCGGGGTATCCCGTGCGCCAGCAGTTGTACCACGGCTGGCGCAAGTCGTCTTCAGATCTTGCTCTCACAAAACGAAGGCCGGCCTTCTCTCCGCCTGGCAGAGACAGGTCAGAGCCAACAGTAAAGCGACGCGCCGGCCGGCGCGTCGCTTTTTATGCGGAGACAATCCAGACCTAGATAAAGATGATTTGCGCACCCTCGGTCATGTCAATGAACTCGCTGGCCGTGACTACTCCATCTACCACGTCGAGGAAATCCTCATCCTTGAGTTTCATCATGTCCACCGTCATCTTGCAAGCATAGATCTTAGCACCGGCATCGTGGAGCATGGTGAGCATCTCGCGCACGGGCGGGACTTCCAATTCTTCCATTTTCTTTTTCATCAGATGGGTAGCCAGGGCGGTCATGCCCGGCAATACACTCATCAGTTGTGGAATTCCCATATTGATAGGGAACCCCATCATGCCGGTTTTCATGCTGGTATTAGCCACGGGGGCAATTTCTAGGTGATCCACACGATGTTTGTTGATCATATCGAGCCCCCAGAAGGTAAAGAACAACGTTACGTCTACCCCATTACCCAGGGCAGCCCATCCCATGATCAGGGCCGGATAGGCCATGTCCAGGCTGCCCTTCGAGCAAATGAAAGCCATGTGACGTTCTTCAGCCATCGCAACACTCCTCTACGATAAGCAACTTGTTCTCGCGCAGGTGCTGAGACGATCCGTCAAGCGCAAGACTAGATACAGCCCTCCGGCTTCCCAAGGCCAGCGATGCGGGCAACCTTCTTGGCCGGCCCCTTTGGGAAAAGCGCGAACAGTTCCTTTGTGCTAAGACCCGTGCCGGAAGTAATCTGGCGCAAGGTAGGCGCTTTTCCGCTTTCGGCGGCAATTGTCCGACACCAGCGAATCACTTCCCAGTGCTTTTCGCTCAGTTCAATACCCTCTTGTTCCGCCAGGGCTTTGGCTATCTCCTCGTTCCAGGTCGAGGGATCGGTCAGGTAACCCTCTTCGTTCATGGGAATATTATCCAGGATGCTCATAGGAATCTCCTTTCTGATGATTAGAATTAGCAGGTACTTCGCCCAAGAGCTTCAACAGGCTCAGAAGGCGTGCCAGGCCAGCACGCACGCGAGGATCGCGCAAGGCCTTAAGCAGTGCCAAAAAACCGGTCTGCTCGGGCGGAATTTCACCGGTCAGAGTCTGCCAAGCCTTGCCGGCCATAGCGAAATATCCTTGCCGTTCCAGGCGGTCGAGTTCCGTAACGGTAGTATGGAAGATTGGTCGCATCAGGCGGGTTGTCTCCTCCCCTAGGCCGATCAGGGCTTCAAGCAGATCAAGCGCCTTAAGGAGAAGGTGGGTATCTCGCAGCAACCGCTTGAGCAGGTAGAACAGGTCTTCGGCCTTGAACTCGCTGCCAATCCCTGCCAGTTCGTTCGTCAGCCGCTTGATCACTTGATTGCCGATGGGAATCAGGTCACGCTTCAGTTCTTCCAGCTCCTCGGCGCGGCGACGTTGTTCGGCCAGATGAGTCTCGATCTGGTCAAGACGTTGCATCAACAAGTCGAACTGTTCTTGCGTAAGGGCCATGGCACTCATAGCAGACCTCCTACACCCATTTGCCGGCCATGCTCATCTGCGATTCAAAAGGCAGCTCACCACCTTTAAGCAGGATGTTCCAGTAGATCCAGCGGAACATCATCTTGCCCCAGTGATTGGCGTGTGATTCTTGAAGCAGGGAGAAAGGACCAAAACCAGGCAGTGGGAATTTCCCCGGCAAAGGTTCCACCTCATAGTTGAAATCAATCAGGATGCCCTTCTCGAAGCCAGACTCAATGAAGCAGTTGGCATGACCGTCAAACTTGGGCAACGGCTCCAGGCCTTCCATGCTACGCAACAGGTTTTCAACCACCACATCGAGCATGAAGTGCGCCACCGAGCCGGCCTTAGAGGTCGGGACATCGGCGGCATCGCCGATCACGAAAATGTTTTCCCAATCCCGACTGCGCAAGGTGTGCTTGTCAGTAGGCACGAAATTCAGTTCATCGCCCAGGTAGGAACGCCCAATGACATCCGCGCCTTTGTTGGTCGGGATGCTGACCAGTAAGTCATACTCCACTTCCACTTCATCATACGAGCGGATCACGCCTTTTTCGGCATCCACTGCCATGATGTTGAAGTCGGGCACCAGTTGGATACCCTTTTCCTCGAGCATGTGACCCAGGATTTTCGAAGCGCGCGGCTTGGTAAACGCTCCTGGCAATGGGGTAGTATATACAATCTCCACCTTGTCACGCATGCCGCGCTCATGGAAGAACCAGTCGGCCAGGAAAAGAAATTCCAGCGGCGCCACGGGACATTTGATCGGCATCTCGGCAATGTTGAGCACCACGCGGCCACCCTTCCAATATTTCAGGAAGTTTGCCAGCTTGACCGCACCCTCCAGGTCATAAAAAGTAAAAATGTTGCGTTGCCAGCCGCCATCTACCATTCCTTCCACCTCTTCGGGGTGAATGTGGCTGCCAGTGGCGATGACCAGGTAATCATACGGAACGACCCGCTTTTCCTTGCGCAGGATCACACGATTCTTATCTGGCTCTATGATCTCCACCTCGGAAAAGATTACCTCCACGCCAGGAGGCAGGAAATTGCACTTAGGCTTGACCACATCCTGCTGGCTGTAGATTCCGAAGGGGATGAAAAGGAAACCAGGTTGGTAATAGTGGGTCTCCTCACGATCCACGACAACAATGCGCCATTCCTGAGGGTCAAGTTGACTGGCCATTTTGTTGGCCACCATCGTGCCGCCTGTGCCGGCACCAAGAATAAGTAAAGTTTTCATGCTCTTACCTTTCTTCTGGATCGAAGGATTCGGACGGCAACGTGCGTTCGAATAATTCCGCGCGTTCCTTCATGGTATCTGCCAGAACCTCACGCAGGAGATTCAAAGCCGTAATGACGCGCGCATCTTTGAGGCGGTAGTACACGCGTTGCCCATCGCGTTCATAGGTCACCAGGCCGATTTCGCGCAAGACTTTTAAATGCCGTGAAACGGTTGGCTGGTTGAGATTCAACGCCTCCACAATTTCCGAGACAGTGGCGGTTTTCTCCGCTAGGGTATATAGCAAGATAATGCGCGTCGGATCGGCCAGGCCACTGCACAAGTGGGCATGCAAACGATGGATTTCATCTTGAAGACTCTGTGAAACCGTCATGATAACATCCTGATATTTACATATTCGCTCAAATGCATATTTGCCATTGATTATAACATAAGGCCTGCCTTAAACAAGTGACATTTATCACAAGACGACAGGGCACCTGTCATCACGAAATCCTAAAGGACCAGCGATGGCCTAATGGTGGAATCACCCCCAAACAACAACTATCCAGGTGAGACGACGAATCACATCTCCCCACGAACCCAGCTGGTCAACAGGTCCCATGACAGGATAGTACGCGCGGCCGCCAGGAAAGTGAGGAAAATCTCCGATTGTCGCAAGTTCGGAGACTTACGCCACCGGTAGGCAGTGACTTACAGCCTACCTTGGGGATTGCTGGCTATATCGAGAAGTCCTCCAACTCCAGTTGCCTCATGAGCGTTTCGGCCGGGATCACGCCATGGTTGACATAGCGGGGCTTCCCGTTCGCATCGAAGACAAAAGTAGTTGGGACGCTCATCACTCCCCACTCCCGTGCCAGATTGGGGTATTGACTGGCATCCACTTCAATCAGCTGAAACGAGTGGCGAAATTGCGCCTGTAGCCGTTCAATGGCTGGCCGCTGGACAGTTCGACACGGCACGCAGGTAGGCGTAGTAAAGTACACCAACGCTGGCAGGCCAGGCTGGTAAGCGGCAAAGCCAGAAAGCCGCCCTGTTACCCTGCGGAGCAACAAGCGATTCAACAGCAAATACAGTCCGCTCATTGCTCCCAGAACAGCCACAGCCAAGAGAAGACGCCCCATAAGTTCAAGATTCATAGTTCACCCTGGTTTTTGGGCGCATGCCAGGAAAAGTCGCTTCGGGGGGAGATTGGGTGAAGCCCGGCACACCCCAACGCGCCAGCCAGTAGTAGACAAAACACCCAACGCAGAACCCGCCGAAGGCATTCAGAGCCGCCAGCGCGGCTACCAGCCAGACCAATACCCAGCCTGCCACCGCTGCTCCCAAGAACAGACAGAGAGTGCCAATCAACATCACGACGCCCCCAAAGGCCTGCGCAAAGCGGTGCGGCTCAGGATGATCAAGAAGGACATGTGGTCGCACAAGCCCCAAAGGACGCAGGACCAGACGGTACAAGAAGCCAAAGCCAGGCACCGCTAGCAACGCGCCTAGCAACATGGCTACCGTCACGACCGCCACCAACACAGGCTGATTCAAGACGAAAGCCAGAATGTTCAACAGAACGATGGTGATCTGGCTGACGATCAAAGCACTATGGTCAACAGGTCTGAGCTCATCCATGCAACACCTTGCCTTCCTGATTCCTACCAAACCTCTCTGGGAATATGATAATTTTTATGTAAATTATAAGATATTTTCAAAGGCTGTCAAGACGCACGCCACTGGTGATTACCCTTCGACGTTAGGACGGCAGTTGAACTGCCGTCCTAGCGGCAGGCAGTTCGTTTGGTTGAGTTCTGTTGAAAATTTGCCCCCAAATCTGCCGTTGTCAAGAGCGAATTCTGCCCAAATATGGGGAGTAAACAAGATGGTAATCACCAGGCACGCCACTGTCCACCACCATCCACCGTCTACCGTCCATCGTCCATCGTCTATCGTCTATCGTCCATCGTCATAACACAAGAAAATATCGTTTCTCTTAACGCGCGAGCGCCTCTCTTGTGCTACAATATGTCTGACAAAAAATTTGCTCGGAAATGTGTTCAGGAGAATCACGATGAGCACTTTCAAACTCACCTACGCCACCATGTTTAACCCGCCCGAAGAACTGCACACGCGCTTCGAAAGCGCCTTGGCCGAAGTGCGCGCGAACCTGGGGCGGGAATACGGTCTTCTCATTAACAATCAAGACGTCTTTTCCGAGGAAAAATTCGAGGACCGTTCGCCGATCAACACGGAATGGGTCCTAGCGATTATGCAAAAAGGCCAGGAAAGTCACGCCCATCAGGCGCTGGCCGCCGCGCGTCGGGCCTTCCCGGCCTGGAGCCGCACGCCCTGGCAGGAACGCGTCCGCCTGATGCGCCGGGTGGCCGCCTTGATCGAAGAACGCATTGACACCCTGGCCGCCGCCCTATCGCTGGAGGTAGGCAAAAATCGCATGGAGTCGCTGGGCGATGTGCAGGAATGCGCCGATTTAATTACCTACGCCTGTGATCAGATGGAGGTCAACGAAGGCTTCGTCCGCAGAATGGGTAAAGACCCTTTGCCCGGCTATGATGTGACCAACCTCTCCGTCCTACGTCCGTATGGCGTCTGGCTGGTCATCAGCCCCTTCAATTTTCCCTGTGCGCTCACCGGCGGGCCCGCTGGCGCGGCGCTGGTGGCAGGCAACACGGTTGTCATCAAGCCCGCCTCGGATACACCTTGGATCGTACGCCTGCTGGTGGAATGCTTCCGCGATGCCGGTTTGCCAGAGGGTGTCTGTAACTTCGTCACTGGCCCAGGCGCGACACTGGGGCAGGCGCTGGTAGATAGTCCAGAAGTGGACGGGGTGACTTTCACCGGCTCACACGAAGTAGGCATGCGCATTTTCCGCCGCTATGCCAGCGGGAACTACGTGCGGCCGGTCATCCTCGAACTGGGCGGTAAGAACCCGGTCATCGTCTCGCGCCATGCTGACCTGGAGCGCGCCGCGGCCGGTATCGTCCGCTCGGCGTTTGGCCTGCAAGGGCAGAAGTGCTCAGCGGCATCGCGCGTCTACGTCGAGGCCCCGCTCTACGAGGCTCTGACGGAACGTCTGAAGACCCTGACCGAGAAACTGACCATCGGCGACCCGACCGAACGCTCCGTCTTCCTCGGCCCGGTCATCAATAAGAACGCTTACGCTGACTATCAGGCTTACCTCCATGAAATTGAATCGGCTGGCGGTCGTTTCCTGACCGGTGGACGGACATTGACGGAGGGCGATCTGGGCAAAGGTTACTTCTGCGCCCCGACCCTGGTCACGAATCTCTCGGTCGAACACCGCCTATGGAAATACGAAATGTTCCTGCCGATCACCATGCTGGCAAGCGTCCCCGATCTGGAGACGGCCATGCGCCTTGCCAACGATAGCAACTATGGGCTGACGGCCGGCTTCTACGGCAGCGAGGAGGAAGCCGCCTGGTTCTTCGACCGCATCGAGGCTGGCGTAACATACGCCAACCGTCCGCAGGGCGCGACTACCGGTGCCTGGCCGGGCTTCCAACCCTTTGGGGGCTGGAAGGGCTCTGGCGCGACCGGCAAGAACGCCGGCGGGCTATACTACCTGCCACTTTACATGCGCGAGCAGGTGCAAACACTGGTGCGCTGAAGCCGATCATCAAGACAACCAAGAATGTGGTATCATAAAGCCAATGGAAAGCGATTCACCCTATCGGCGTTTAGGGAATTTCTTTCTCCTGCTCGGCCTGTTGCTGGTCACGCTTTTTATTCTATCCATTATAGGGGAATCGCCCCAATCTGATTTTTTGTTCGGCGGCGCCTTAACTATCTTCCTGGGCTACCGTCTGCACCGCAAGGCCGCGCCACCGCCGCCCAGCAACCGCTTCCGTCTCTTGCGCCAGGCGCGCGAGAAAGCCCGCCAGCGACGTGCGCAGCAGCAACAGCCTCCACCGCCACAGGGTGGGCAAATCCCTCACTAGTCAACCAATTATCTCTCTCCCTAAGCACCTGGCTCCCTTATGACCTCCTCGCGCAGTTTTCTTCAACACATTTTCCTCTCCCCCCAGGAAGCGCGCCTGCGCGCCGGCTGGCGCTTACTGCTCCAGATTCTCCTGTGGTTCGCCTTCACCATCCTTCTCGGCATACCTTTTACTTTCCTTTCCATGCAGGAGGCATTGCCGGCGGTCATAGCCAACTTGCTTGCCGGCCTGGTCAACTTGCTGGCCGTAACGCTTTCCGTTTTCCTGGCCCGGCGTCTCCTCGACCGGCGCTCCTTCGTCAGCCTGGGTCTTGTCCCGGGCGGCCAGGCATGGCTTGACGTCCTGATAGGAATCGCGATTACATTCATCATGATGGGGGGTATTTTCCTAACCATGCAAGCCCTCGGCTGGCTCCGCGTGGAAGGCTTCCTCTGGCAAGCACAGGCGGAGGGAAATGGCCAGACAGTCGTGACGACATTTCCCCAGAACAATGGCGAATACCTCACAGTACAAGCCCAAACCAACGGCCAGGCCGTGGTTGCCAACACCCTCCTTGCGCTGCTCCTCTTTATCCTGGTGGGTTGGCAGGAAGAGTTGCTCAGCCGGGGTTACCATCTACAAACGATCGCCAGCGGCACGAATCTATTCTGGGGCGTTTTTCTCTCCTCAGCCGCTTTCGGCATCTTGCATCTGGGCAACCCTCATGCCACCTGGCTCTCCACGTTGGGCATTTTCTTGGCCGGCCTGTTCCTGGCCTACGGTTACCTACGCACCGGTCAACTCTGGCTTTCGATTGGGTTACACATTGGTTGGAATTTCTTCGAAGGCGTGGTTTTCGGCTTCCCCGTCAGCGGATCGGAAACGTACCGCTTGCTCCTGACACACGTCAACGGGCCAGAACTGTGGACAGGTGGAGCATTCGGCCCGGAAGCCGGGCTGATTCTCATCCCCGCCATGGCCGTTGGAAGTCTCCTGATCTATCTATACACGCGTCGACGCCCTCGTCCAGTCCTGCCTTCGCCCTGAACACGCCATGGCTGCCCAATTCCTTTTCCCCCGAATCAGGCGTTCTCCGCTGAGGTTACTCCTTGTCACTATTCTTCTATGTGCCACAGGCACGCTGGCCGCCTGTCAACGCGCGGCCACCTCGAGCGCAGGTACCCCTGTCCCATCTTTCCATCCCATTCCTACGGTGACCACGACTATGACTCCCACAGCAGAGCTGGATATCTTTGAGAGGAACGCCCGTCTCGGACGCGGCGTCAACTTGAGCGCCCTGGAGGCGCCGAACGAAGGGGAGTGGGGCACCTACCTACAGGCCGAATACTTCGCCAGGATTGCCGAGGCGGGCTTTGATTCCGTCCGCCTGCCGGTGCGCTTCTCGGCGCATGCCGCGGTTACGTCCCCTTATACCATCTCCCCCTCCTTCCTGGCGCGCGTGGATTGGGCCGTCCAACAAGCCCTGGACCACAACCTAGCTATCGTCATTGACCTGCACCATTACCTCGAAATGATGAGCGATCCCGCCGCCAACAAGGAACGTTTCCTCGCCATCTGGGAACAACTGGCCGAGCATTACCGCGATTATCCACCGGAAGTCATGTTCGAGTTGCTCAACGAACCCACCGAGGCACTCACCGCTCCGATCTGGAACGAGATTCTGGCCGAGGCGCTGGCCGTCATTCGACGCACGAATCCCACCCGCCCGGTCATCGTTGGGCCAGTCAACTGGAACGACCACGAGGCTCTCTCCGATCTGGAACTGCCGCCTGAGGATCGCTATCTTATTGTCACATTCCACTATTACCTGCCGTTCCCTTTCACGCATCAGGGGGCTGAGTGGGTAGAAGGCAGTGAAGCCTGGCTGGGGACAACCTGGGAAGGCACGCCAGAAGAAAAGAAGGTTATCGAAACCGATTTCGACCAAGTTGCTACCTGGGCACGCGCCAACGACAGGCCAATTTACCTGGGCGAATTTGGGGCTTACGAAAAAGCTGACCCGGCCTCACGGCGACGCTGGACCGACTTCGTCGCCCGGCAGGCCGAGGCCCGCGGCTTTTCCTGGAGTTACTGGGAATTTTGCGCCGGTTTTGGCATTTACGACCCGCGCCGGCATGCCTGGCGCACCGATCTCCTGCAAGCACTCCTGCCAACTCCTGGCCCTTGATGCCACCCTATACCCAAGAGATTGCCTCCCAACCTGTGCGCCCCAAATCCCTGCTAATCTCAACCAGGATGATCGCCGGTCAGTCCCTACAGGTACTCTCCGGGCATGCCGCAGGAGCATTTTTGATAATTTACATCCAAAATTGCCAAAAAACCTTGACAGCCCGCCAGGAGTGTGATATAAAACGGCACAATTGAAACCCAGAAAGTTAACAACTCCATACCGCAACGCTCTTATCCAGAGAGGTGGAGGGACCGGCCCTGTGAAGCCTCGGCAACCATCCTTGCTTGCAAGGAACGGTGCCAATTCCGGCAGAATGACAATCCGGCGGGATTGTCTTCATTCTGGAAGATGAGAGAGTGTGCAGTTTCTGCCAACCTCTTCTTTCAGAAGAGGTTTTTTGTTCCCGAAACCTCCTCTGGATGACATCCCAACGCCAAGGAGGTTTTTTCATGCCAAACGCACCACCCAGCTTTCCTTCCTAACTCTTTATAGCAAATCCAACCACATCATAACACAAAAAGGAGAAAGTTCATGTCTACACAACCTTCTACCCCTCGTAAGTTCGGTTTTTCTACCCGTCAACTCCATGCCGGCTATACGCCAGAGCCAACGACCGGCAGTCGCGCCGTGCCTATCTATCAGACTACCAGCTATCAGTTCCGTAACACCGAGCACGCCGCGAACCTTTTTGCCCTCAAAGAGCTTGGCAATATCTACACTCGCATCATGAATCCCACCACCGATGTCCTGGAAAAGCGTGTGGCTGACTTGGAGGGTGGTGTGGGAGCGCTAGCGGCTAGTTCCGGCCATGCCGCACAAGCCATGCTGATTCTGACCCTTTGCCAGGCTGGCGATCACATCGTCAGCAGCAGCCGGCTGTATGGCGGCACCTACAACCAGTTCAACTACACTTTCCCCCGTATAGGCATCGAGGTCACCTTCGTAGACCCGAACGATCCGCAGAATTTTGAGCGTGCTATTCGCCCGAATACCAAGATCATCTTTGGAGAAACGCTGGGCAACCCGGATATCTTCGTCTTTCCTTTTGAGGAAGTGGCCGAAATTGCTCGCAAGCACCACATCCCGCTGGTGATAGACAACACCTTAGCCACACCATACCTGTGCCGTCCCTTCGAGTGGGGAGCGAACATCGTCTGCCACTCAACCACGAAATTCCTGGGTGGGCACGGCACTACCATCGGCGGAATCATCGTGGACGGCGGTAACTTCGACTGGCGCAGCGGACGCTTCGACAACTTCACCTCTCCCGATCCCTCCTACCACGGCCTGGTCTACGCTGACCTGGAACAGGCTGGCCTACCCCCTTTCATCATCAAGGCGCGCGTCCAGATTTTGAGGGATATTGGCGCTTGCCAGGCACCCTTCAACTCCTGGCAAACGTTGCAGGGCATCGAAACCCTCAGCCTGCGCATGGAACGCCATGTGCAAAACGCCCAGGCAGTCGCTGAGTTCCTGGAAAAGCATCCGCGCGTGAGCTGGGTACAGTACCCTGGTCTGAAGAGCCATCCTCACTATGAACGCGCGCGAAAATACCTTCCCAAAGGTCCAGGGGCGATCCTGGGCTTCGGGATCAAGGGAGGCCTGGAGGCCGGGCGCAAGTTCATTGATAATTTGCAACTCTTCAGCCACCTGGCTAACGTAGGCGATGCCAAGAGTCTGGCCATCCACCCCGCCACCACTACCCATAGCCAGCTCTCGCCAGAGGAGCAACTGACCGCCGGTGTCACCCCCGATTTCGTCCGCCTGAGTATCGGCCTCGAAGATATTGACGATATCCTCTGGGACCTCGACCAGGCCTTGCACAAAGCTGCCTAAAACCAAAAGCGGAGTGGCACACATGGCGCAGAGCGTCCATGGCCACTCCGCCTATACCCTTACAAGGAGCAGATTCTATGCCTGTCAAAATTCCCGAAACGCTACCTGCGCGAGCCATCCTCGAAAGCGAAAACATCTTCGTCATGGGCGAAACGCGCGCCAAACATCAGGACATTCGCCCCCTGCGCATTGCCATTCTCAACCTCATGCCGACCAAGATTCAAACCGAGACGCAACTCCTGCGCCTCTTAAGCAACACGCCCTTGCAGGTAGACGTGACGCTGCTCTATACGGCCACCCACAAATCCAAGAACACTCCAGCAGAACACCTGCTCCATCACTATCGCTCTTTTGCCCAGGTACGCCGTCAGAAGTTCGACGGCCTAATCATTACCGGCGCCCCGGTGGAACATCTACCCTTCGAAGAGGTAGACTACTGGCCCGAACTCCAGGAGATCATGGACTGGTCCGAGACCAACGTTTTCTCCACGTTCTACATCTGCTGGGGGGCGCAGGCCGGTCTCTATCACCGTTACGGCATTCCCAAATATCCCCTGCCGCGCAAGATGTTTGGGGTATTCCCACATCGCGTCCTGGACCCACGCAATAAACTGATGCGCGGCTTCGATGATGTCTTCCTCGCGCCACACTCGCGCCACACAGAAATCCGCCGCGCCGACATCGCACGCGTCCCGGAACTTCAAATCCTGGCAGAATCGGACGAGGCCGGCATTTACATCGTCGTCTCGCGCGACGGACGCCGCGTGTACGTCACCGGCCATTCTGAGTATGATCCGCTGACGCTCAAGAACGAATACGATCGCGACGTCGGCAAGGGCTTACCGATTCACATCCCCATCAATTACTATCCCAATGATGATCCCAGCCAATCACCGATCGTCCGCTGGCGCAGTCACGCGCACCTGCTTTTTGCCAACTGGTTGAACTACTACGTCTATCAAGTTACGCCCTATGACTGGCGCGCGATCCCCCAACCAGGCACTCTCAGCGACTTCTAAGCGAGGCGAAACGCCGCGCCCAGGCCACCAGAGAAAAACAGTGTATAGGCGATGGTCGTCATTGGCGGTTCATTGGGAATTGTTGGTCTTCTTCCAGTAGTCGCACTACTTAGGAGGAGGCAGTGCAACTGCCACCAAACGATGGGTACAACGTCTGAGTACCCACTCCAACAACTTTTGCATGCCCGCAGAAAACGTCTCGCCCTTTTCTCCTACTCCTTGCGCGACTGCCTGACCCTTTGCAAGATATCGCGCGAAGCCTGTTGAAAGGAAAGCACAGCTGTATCCATCGGGAATTTTGTAATGAAGGGCTCATGGCGGTTGTTCGCCAGCGTCATGTTGCCGCTCAAGTAGGGAATCGTAACGCCTATCTCGCGACCCAAGACCCGGTCAATCTCCGCCTTGGTCATGCCCTCCAGGCCGACGGCACGGTTGAGAATCGGATACAAGCGTTCCGTCTCAACCCCTTGGGCATGCAAGTAATCCCAGACGATCTTCGTCAATGTGACTGTGCTCAGGTCAGGGCCCAGCACTAGCACGATCACATCTGCGCGCTGCAAGATGGGGATGCTAATGCGCGAGAGGGAACGACCCAGGTCCACGCATACGACGTCGTACACCTCTTGAATGGCACCGATGATTTCCGGGACGCGGCTGACCTGTAACTGGTTGGCACTCTCCGGGTCTGGCGAGCCAGCCAGCAGGCGGAAATGCCAGGCCAGTTGATTGGGCAGGTTTTCCTGAAAAAAGAGGGGGGTGGTGTAGTCGGCGCTCATCGCCGCCACGGTCACGACATTCAGACGTTCCTCATAACCGACAATATGGGCAATCGAGCCGATGGGTAGCACCAGGTCAATCACTGCTACTTTGCGCTCGGCCTTCTCTGCCGTCTTGCCCGCCTGATCTTCCTTGCAAAGCGCCATACACATCGCCAGATTCGCGCACAAGGAGGAGGTTCCCGTACCTCCTTTGGCGCTCAGGAAGACGATCAAAGCCCCCCTGTTCTTCCCTGCCGTCGCGCGCCCAAGCAGACGTGCAATCATCTCCAGCAACTTGGCGACCGCCTCGCTTGACTTCGGCAAGTACTCGTTGCAGCCAGCCGCTAACAGCGCGCTCATCTCGGCCGGCTGGGTCATACCGCTGAAGGCAATACAAGGTACATGAGCTGTCCGCCGATCCTGGCGCAGGCGCGCGACCAGGCCAACCGCCGGCCCATCAGGCAAAGCTGGATCGAAAATAATCAATTGCGGTTGATGCTGCCAGGCCAACACCAGGCCTTCTTTACCCAACGAGGCAGTAAGCACATTGTAGCGTGCCTTCCTCAGGAGAGAGGCCAGGTAATTTCGGCTCGCCGCGTCAGCATCAATCACGAGAATCGTAGGGGTCCCATTCATGTTATTCTTCCACAGGAGGCATAAAATAACCCAGACCAGCCCGCGTGACAATATGACGAGGATTGCGTGGGTCATCCTCGATTTTCTGACGCAGGCGCGCAATCGTGACCCACAGAATCTCTTTATCCGAACGATATTCCGGGCCCCATACGCTGGTCAGCAGTTCCTCAGGACTCAGGATTCGCCCAACGTTGTGCGTGAATTGTAACAAAAGACGATACTCCGTAGCTGAAAGATAGACCGGCTGGCGATTGCGATAGACCTCGGCGCGGGCATAATCCACATAGAGATCATAATGAATGAAAGTGCCTTCATATTTACCTTGACGCGCCTGCGCCCGCCGCAGGACCGCGCGCACGCGCGCCAGCAATTCCATCACCGAAAATGGCTTGACCAGATAGTCATCTGCCCCAACATCGAGCCCACGGACGCGTTCGTGCTCCTCGCCGCGCGCGGTCAACATAATGATCGGCACGGACGAAAACTGCCGAAGGCGCTGACAGACCGAGAAACCGTCCAGACGCGGCAACAGAATGTCCAGCAGCACCAGGTCAATCGGCTGCATAGCAAAGATCTCCAGCGCCTCGATCCCATCGTGCGCTGTGACGATTTCGTACCCTTCGGTACGCAAATTGGCCTCCAGTAGCCGCAGGTAACGCGGCTCATCATCCACAATCAAAATGCGCGGCGCCGCTTTGCGTTTTTCCACCTCATTGCTCATACGGTCTCCCTCCATGCATAGCCGATCTCATGACGGAATCGGAGGGCCAACGGGGCGGTTGCAGCGGTAGGTCAATCCGAAAGGCCGTGCCCTTCCCGGGACTGGTCTCGACTGAGATCCGGCCGCCATGGGCGCGCACAATCTCACGGCAAATGAACAATCCCAGGCCTGTGCCGCGCACCGCCGATTCCCCTGGCACTCGATAGAAGCGTTCGAAGATAAACGGCAAATGTTGGGGCGGAATGCCTGGCCCTTCATCAGTAAAGACGATGGTTTGGGTATCCGGCGTCGCCCGCAAGGTAATCTGGATGGGGGCGCCCGGCGCATGTTTCAGGGCGTTGTCGAATAAATTTTCCAACACCTGGCCCAAGCGCACCACATCTGCCTGCAAAGGAGGCACATCCGCCAAATCCAGCGTGACCCGCAAGGTCGGCACGCGCGTCTGCATACGGAGCGCTACGTCGCGAATCAAGGCCTCCAGGCGCGTCGGCTGAAAGTCCATTGACAACATGCCCTGCTGCAAGCGCGCCGAATCGAGCAGGCGATCGAGCAGGTTCACCAATCGATCCGTCTCCTCATCAATAATCGTTAGAAATTCGCGCCGTGTTTCGTGATCCCATTCCGCATCAGAGCGGAGCAAGGACGTGGTATAACCCTTGATAAATCCCAGGGGAGTATGAATATCGTGCGAAATCGCCGCCAGGAAGTCATCCTGCAATTGAGCGCGATGGCGCGCGGCTTCCAGTTGCGCGAGCGCCTCGCGCAACCGGCCTCGATCCAGAATATGGGACGTCTCGATGGCCGCTAACGAGGCCAGGCGAATCTGCTCTTCGGTATAAGGTGGCCCGCCGAAACGAATGAACACCAACACCCCGTGCCCCTCGACAAGATATAGAGGTAAACCCAAAAAATGGGGGTTCGCCAGCCGATCACCGTTCGACGGCGCAGCCGGCGCCTGGTGGACAATCCGTCGCTCGTTCAAGACGGTGTTCGCCAGGCTTTCTCCCCAGGCCGCTTCGGCTTCCGCACTCCGTCCCCGTCCCAAAGCCCGCGCGTAAATGGCTTCTGGCAAGCTAGTTTGGGCCTCTGCCCGATAGATCACCACATTATCAAACATAAAACCCTGGCGCAAGGTCGTGAACAGCACATCCAGCCCCTTCTTCCAGTCCTCCCGATCCAGGGCACGGGTAAGTGCTGTGAAAAATTCCGGCCAGTTGTTCTTCGTCATCCAACAGCCTCCTGCAGGACGGCACGGACGTGCCGGGCGCGTCGTGCTTCCGGCGGGCTCAAATGTGCATAGACCGCTCGTGCAGTGCCTCCTCAGGCTTCTCCGCCTCTACCAGCGCAAAGCGAAAGGTAGAGCCCTTCCCAGGTTCCGATTCGACCTCAATCGTAGCACCATGCGCATTCAAAATTTCCTTCACCAGCGCCAACCCCAGCCCGGTGCCACCATAGCGGCGGGTTGGCGAACTATCCAATTGATGGAAAGGTTCAAACAACTCGTGCATGCGTTCCGGGGGAATGCCAATCCCCGTATCCGTGACCTCGATCACCACCAGGCCACCTGCCTCCGGGCGCACATTCAGAGTCGCGCGCCCACCGGCAGGGGTAAACTTAATTGCATTATCCAGGAGTTGCAAGATCACCCAGGTAATCTTCTCTTCGTCAGCCAGGACAGGGGGCGCGTCGGGGGGGATATTGACCTCCACCCTGACCTGGCGATCGGCGGCCTTCGAGCGCGTATAATCCACCACGTCGGCCACCACGTAGTTCAGGTAGACGGGTGCCAATTTCAATGTCATCTCGCCGCGCGCGGCCAGTGAGAAGAGAATGAGGCTCTCGATCAATCCCTCCAGCCGGGCCGCGGCCCGTTGACTGACTTGCACGGCTTTCTTCTGGTCGGCATTCAGCGGCCCCAGGGCCTCCGTGACCAGCAGCTCTAGATACCCTTTAATGTGCGTCATCGGGGTACGCAGTTCGTGGGAGATGTTGGCGATGAAATTCGCCTTCAACTGGTTCAATTCCGTCAACTTGCGCAGGGCTTCCTGCAACTCGAGCGTGCGTTCCTGGACGCGCTTTTCCAGGTATCGGTTGGCCTCCTCGAGCGCAGAACGCAGTTGAATGATCTGCTCCGTAACCGCTTGGTCAATATCCGCGCGCGTCAATAGCCCAAGCTCTACCAGAGCGTCACCCAGCAAGCAAGGCTGACTTTCCCTATGGCGCGCCTTCTGGTACTCCAACGCACGACGCAGATCCATCTCGCTGATCAAACCCTGCGCCACCAGGTATTCTCCTAAACGCGGGACCAACATCTCCGGTTTAAGAACGCGCTGCCCCATCTTCATCTCTCCCAGACCCATCTTCCGCCCACCATCGTCGCCGACGGTCGCAAAGCCGCCAATTCTTCCGGTGGGCAGGTAAAAGGATCGTTCTCCAAAACGATCAAATCGGCCAGGTAACCAGGTGCGAGTTTACCCAATCGGTCTTCCCAACCGGCAGCCCAGGCCGATCCCTGCGTATAGGCGGTCAACGCCTCGGCTACCGTCAAACGCTCCTGCGGATGCCAGCCATCCTGCTTGGGGAAACCATCCCGCCGACGACGGGTCACGGCGGCATACACCCCCAGAAACGGATTCGGCGAATCAGCAGGCGCATCCGATCCGAAGGCCAGGATTGCCCCTGCACGCTGTTGCGTTCGCCAACCATAAGCCACCAGTGGACGATCTCCCAAAGATGCGATAGCCATTTCCATATCGGACAGGACATGAAGCGGTTGCATGGATGCTACCAGGCCAAGTTGTGCCAGGCGTGGCGCATCCGCTGGCTGGATCAACTGGACGTGTTCGACCCGATGACGACGCGCCGGCAGGTGATGATCGCGCTCATAGGCCCGCAAACGACCCAAACCTTGCAGGACAAGGCGATTGGCACCATCTCCGATGGCATGAACAGCCAGGCGGAAACCACCTTGCGCGGCTCGCACACCACATTCGAAAATGTCATCCTCGCTCAAGAATAGAATACCACGATTCTCCGGTTCGTCAACATAGGAATCCAGCATGGCCGCTGTGCGCGTGCCCAGCGCTCCATCCGCGAACAGCTTGATCGGCCCTAACTGCAACATCTCACTCCCCATTCCCTCCCGCAGGCGGCAAATCAGCACATCCTTCAGGTCGCTCTGCGGAATGGCTTTGAGCACCCGCAGGTGCAACTCGCCACGCTGATCCAGAATCTGTAAGGCGCGCAGGCAAGGCGCGGGATCGAAGTCGTGTACCCCTGTCAGACCGAGTTGCCACAAGGAGGGCAAGGCAGTGCGCATCGCCTCTGCCAGCGCTTCCGGCGTGAGTGGCGGGATGACCCTTTCGACGAGTGCCATGGCTCCATCCAGCACGACCCCGGTCGGGCGCCCGTGCTCGTCACGCAAGATCGCACCGCCTTTTGGATCAGGGGTAGAGGGACGGATTCGAGCCTTACGCAGCGCCAGGCTGTTGACCCAGGCGGCATGCAGAGAGCGGGCTGTCAGATAAACGGGGGTCAACGGTGCCACCTGGTCCAGTTCGGCCGCGGTCGGCCAGTGCCCCGCGTCCACATCCCGCCAGCGGTGCGGATCCCAGCCATGTCCCAGCACCCACTCCCCCGGCAGAGTCCGCCGGGCACGCTCTGCAATCCGCCGCAGGCATTCCTCTTTCGTGTCGGTGTCACAATTCACCTGAAGCCGATTCAACGCGTACCGTTGCAAGTGAAAATGGGCATCAATCAAGCCAGGCAGGATGACCCGGCCGCCCATATCCTGTCTTTGGACCTGCCCCCCTATCTCCACCAGTTCCTCCCCACCCACCGCGACGATATGCCCTGCCTCGATCACCACTGTTGATGCACGCGGCTGTTTGGGATGCAATGTATATACGCAAGCATTGTAGAGAATCTGCGTTGCCATAGATCCACATCATTGTAGCATGATTGGTTAATTTGCACACCGCTCTCTCACGAACGCACCCCAAAGTCGGCGGAGAAGGGAGTTCAGATTGCTCCCTATCCCTCGCTCAACACCACCTTTCCGAGAGGCTGACAAAAAAGAGGGATATCCCTTGCGGGATATCCCTGTAGGTTTGCCGCCCAGCAGCCGCGCTTACTTGCGCGTGACCGGCGCGCCTGGCACGCTACGGACGCGCGCTCCAGTGGAGACATAGGGCCATATAGTGTTATCACCACATGTGCCTACCGGTGTAAAGACACTGCCATTCATGTAACCCAAGTGGTACCACACTTCCCCACTACCACAGGCAGAATTGACCCCCAGCGAGCCAACAATCTTGCCACCAACCCAGATGCGGAAGACCAGAGGTTGGTCTAGAGCGCCGCTACCATAATCGGTTACAAAGAAGTCATAGTAGTCATCCACCGTCTGGTTGTAGTAAGGAATCGTCGGGTAACCCGGCCGCGGCACAATGGTGATCGATTCCGCACCCCACCAGTCGCCGGCCCCGCCATCGCGGTTCCAGCGGGCGCGTGGGAAGTCGGTCAGCAAGCCAGGCCCAAGATCGTGAGAATGCCCCGAATCGCCGGCGCCGACCACACCACCGCTACTGCTCACATTAGGCAGGAAGACGTACAGATCGAGATCGGTTCCCCACCACCACCAATCCAAGACGGCACCAATGCGGCCCATCGGCGGGATAGAAACCTGCAGAGTGTAGTCAGTAGTAACATCACCGGCAACAACAGAGATGGAGGCAATACTCTGCGCACCGGAGACGTAGCCGCTGCGGCTTACGGTAACGTTGTAAGTACCAGCCGGCAGATTGATCAGCATTACACCTGACCACTGCTTCCCAACCATGGCCTTATCCCGCAAGATGGTGCCTTGGTAGGCACTCAGCATAGCCTTGTCAAGCGGCAGGCCGGTGATCGCATCGGCTACCCAGCCGTAGATTGCGCCGCGCTCCATTGCAGCAGCCACGTTCAAATAGGACGCGCTAGCACTCAGGCCATCCTTCCCCCAATCCCCTTCCGACGGCCAGCAGTAGGGCGCCTCACCCTGATAGCCTGTGTCACTATAACCCGCCGTACGGTCAGACACATTCGGGTCCACCGCAAAGAGCAGGTCCCCCCCCGCGTCTTGTAAGCGCTCAGCGATTTGCTCCTTCGTGTTGGTTGGAAAGACGCTCCAGACACGCGCCGCTGCGCCGGCTACGTGCGGCGCAGCCATCGAAGTGCCGCTATACCATTCATAGCCATCGCCATCCGCATCGGCATCCCAGAAGTAGCGGTTATGGAAATTGTACGAGACCGGCTGCGTAGAGTAGATATCCACACCCGGAGCGATGATCTCCACCCAGGCGCCGTAGTTGGAAAAAGGCGCCGCACAATCACTTGGCAAGAAATGTTCATCCCAAAATTCGGGGGTGGATGGGTCGGATGGCTCTGCACCATCACCATTCGTGTCTACCCAGACCCAACCGTCCTCATTTGTATCATACTCAAACCAATCTGAATTACCCGCGCCAACCGAGATCAAACCAGCAGCCAGCGTATTAGCATTGTTGGGATCGCTGCTGCAAGGATCGGGATAGGTACTCGTGCCGTCCTTGCACACCCAATCCACCGCCCAGGCAGCCGGGAAGTGGAGCACCGAGGTCGAACTATTGCCGGCGGCCGCTATCACCAGCTTCCCTTTGGTGTTGATGGCATAGTCCAGGGCGGCATATTCCGTAGGATCCGCCCCAAGTCCTCCCAGGCTCAGGTTGATCACCTTCACGGTCAGGTTATTGGCGCAATAGCGAATCCCCTGGGCAATGTCGAAGGAAGTACCCCATCCCTGGGCGCTCAAGACCTTCACCGGCAGAATACGGGCGGTAGAAATTCCAGCAAAGCCCTTCTTGTTGTTGATTACGGCCGCAATCGTGCCCGCCACATGTGTGCCGTGGCCGTTGTCGTCATCCGGCTTGGTGTCGTCGTTCACAAAGTCCTTACCCGGCAAAACGCGGCCCGCCAGGTCAGGGTGTTTGCCATCCACGCCAGTATCTACCACACAGACGACCGGATTGGCCGCCTTGTCCGGCCAGACCAAATCGGCTTGAACCATATCCCAACCCCAGGCAGTCCAGACTTGCGGGTCGGTGGGCCAGGTGGGCACGGCCTTTCCATTCCGAATGCTCTTCATTGCCCGCAACTGCGCCAGGCTGAAGGTCAGTTCTCGGCTGGTTGAGCCGTTATGCACTTGGAACGTTACCTCGGAACGCGGCGGTGGTTGGTGAACCCAGCGATCCTTCTGCGCACCGGTAGGATCTGCGAGAAGTTCCGGAATGGCGCGGATATAGTTCGGGTGGGCATAGGCCACGCCGGGCATCTGCGCCAATTGCTCCACCAGGGCAGGCACATCCGCATCCTCGGCGAATTGGAGCAAGGCCACATTGGCGAAAGCATCCACCACCTGTGCACCAACCTGAGCCGCCAGAGCAGAAGCCTGAGCCTGATAGGCCTGTACACTCGCCCCTTCGGCAAATCCTACCACCACCTCTCCCGGCACGTAGGGCGTCTCCGGAAGCCCCTGAGCGGTTGGCTGCGCCGCCGCCGGCATAACCTGGGGCGCAGCCATGGCCAGCACGACGGCCACCAGCAACATGTGGAAAAAGCGTTGGTAATTCATAGTTACCTCCAAAAAAAAAAAACAGAACGGGCAAGAAATCTTCTAAACATCTTCTGGAAAAAGCATGCTATAAATTAAAGTACACTTACCTCCTTTTCTCTCTCTAGTTCCTGCTATTGGGTACAGGGTCACACAGAGAAGCTCACTGAGAACGTAGCCCCCACGATGACTCCTTAGCCGCCTACTATCCGATCTACCTCCGCCACAAGGTTTGCATAGTTTGCTGTAGTATACAAATCCTTGTAGGATCTGTCAAGTGCCCACCGGCCAGCGGGTGTGTCCCAAAAACGTCGGGGGAGGGGGAGCATGGTGGCTGGGTGATGTTGGGGTAAAATCGAGAGGGAAAGGAGGTCCTCCCAATCACTTCCCATGCAGATGACCCGCTCAAACGGAGACAATCTCGGCTTGGCCCG